>JAEEGL011522884.1_pt1 | contig 26640 bp, 27 predicted proteins | sample 9134231 | NCBI WGS metagenome assembly JAEEGL01 (sample SAMN16246548, study PRJNA631951) | gut metagenome | biome: gut microbiome; feature: rumen; material: fiber-attached | host: Bos | place: Iran: Karaj | collected 2018-10 | reverse complement strand
GGACCTGGCCTCGGACCAGATCAGTTTGAAAGAATTTGTGGACCCGTTTACGGGTGAAAAGAGCAAGTAGGCAAAAACAAACAGCCGCTTGAAGCGGCTGCCTGTGGTTGTGATGCTTTGGTAACCTTTCGGTGCCCTCTTCCAGAGGGCCCGCAAGCGTTAACCCTTATAGGGTTTGTGCAAACCACTAGTTTACTAGTGGTTTTGATTGTACGTTATTTCAGGAGCATGTGTGCGGCTTTATAAATGTCGCCACACCCCAGCGTCAGGACCAGATCGCCTTTCTTCGCAATCTTCTTCACGTGGTCTACGACCTCTTCGAATGTGTTGAACCAGACGGAGCCAGGGATCTTGGCGGCCAGATCAGCGGTATAAATACCGTACGTGTTCTTCTCCCTGGAACCCATGATTTCTGTCATCACGACAACGTCCGCCAAAGAGAGAGCATCCGCGAAATCATCCAGCAGCATATACGTCCTGGAATAGGTGAAAGGCTGGAAGACGGCGATCACACGCTCATAACCCATCTTCTGAGCAGCTTTCAGCGTCGCCGCAAGTTCCGCAGGGTGATGGGCATAGTCGTCTGCAACGGTGACACCGTTGAACGACCCCAGAAACTCAAAACGCCTTCCGGCACCGGTGAAACTCTGAAGGCCGTCATAGACTGCTTCTTCAGAAACACCGAGTTCCAGAGCAGATGTGGCGGCTGCAGCAGCGTTCCATACGTTGTGAATGCCCGGTACGTGGAGATGGAACGGACCGATACGTTTGCCGTTATGGTCGAGAACGAACTCGTAGAACGCTTTGTCCCAGACCTTGACCTCACCTATTCTGTAGTCTGCATCTTCCGACGCACCGAAGAAGACCGTTTTGTCTCTGCAATCAGAGACAGCGGTTACAGTGTTGGCGTCGTCCAGATTCGCGATGACTTTCTTTGATGCATTATCCGCAAATCGGTGGAAGGAACGGATCACGTTCTCCAGCGTTCCGAAGTAGTCCAGATGGTCGGCGTCCACGTTGAGAATAATGGAGTATGCCGGTGAGAGATGAAGGAATGTATCCTTGAATTCGCAGGCTTCGCACACGAATTTGTCGGTATTGCCGACACGTCCGTATCCGTGTATCAGGGGAAGTTTACCACCGATCAGAGCGGAAGGATCGAGACCTGCTTTCAGCAGGATCGAAGTGAGCATGCAGGTCGTGGTGGTCTTTCCGTGTGTTCCGCTCACGCAGAGGGCGTTTTCATACAAAGTGGTAATGTAGCCGAACATGTCCGCGCGGGGAATGACCGGGATCCCCAGTTCGTTGGCGCGCAGTACTTCCGGGTTGTCCGAGAAAAGTGCGGCGGTAACGACGAGCATGGAAGCGCCTTCCACGTTTCTGGCATCGTGTCCCATGTAGACCTTGATGCCCATCTCGCGCTCCATTTCGATGATGCTGCCCTCGTTGACGTCGCTTCCTGAGATCTCATGCCCTTTTGCATGAAGAATCTGAACGATAGGGAACATTCCGGAACCGCCGATTCCGACAAAATGAATGCGGCCTCCTTTTTCCAACAGTTCAGCGATATTGTATTCCACGTTTATGCCTCCAGTCTTTTTCTGATGTCCATTATAATCGTGTTTCGGAGAGTTGGAAAGAGAACCTGCGAAGTTGACCGTCCGGACGGGAATCCGATATAATGTCCGCAATATTGAAATATCATTGCGTGTTAGTCTGTTTGCATGGAAATGAAAGAGAACTCGGCACGCCTCCAAGGAGAGGGAGGTCAGTAATGCTCCGGAAAATGACAAATCAACAAAAAATCACGGTTGCAACGGGCTTCTGCTTCGCGTTTATGTTTGCGGAAGCGCTGACGGGAAATATATTCTCGACGTTGCAGCCTTTTATTATTGAACATTACGGGACTTCCCTGACGGAAAGTTCGCTTTTTTCCATGTCGGGACAGGTGGGTCACCTGCTGATCATGTACGTGATCATGGTGATTTCGGACCGGTTGGACAAGGTCAAGCTGCTGGGTGCACTTGGACTTGCGCTGGGACTGTGCGCAATTGCGATCGGCACTGCGCCGGCGATGATGCCGCTGGTCCTGCTCCTGGCGGCACGCACGATGCTGGAATCCTATCTTGACAATACCTGTACGGCCTATATCTCCAACATGTGGGGAGACCGCCGGGCGCATTACATTGGTCTCATGTTCGTCCTTTTTGTGGTAGGGATGTCCATTGCACCGAACCTGAACTCCTTTTTGATCGAGGACATGAATCTGGGATGGAGCGCAAGCTATACTGTGACCGGAATACTGTGCCTTGTGGTCACGGCTCTTTTTGCCGTCATAATGCTGACAATGGGAAGACCTGAGCTGGAAGCCCATCTCGAACCATGGGGAAACGGCAAAAAGAAACTGAGCGTCAGGGAGATGCTAAAAAACCGGAATATGGCAGCACTGTTTCTGGCAAATATCACGCTGTCGTTTTACATGTATTTCGGTTCCCAGCTGCCAGTGTTTTTCTATATGACGAATGCGGCCGTTTTTGATACGAGAACGAGGAGTCTTATCGCGACAGTCGGTTCCATTGGTTCGATCGTCAGTCGTGTTCTTTATGTTCCGCTTTCGAGGAAACTGCGCACGATCCGCTATCTTCGCATACAATCCCTGACATCCGTCCTTTTCAATGTGATCGGCCTTGTCTTCATGAACCCGTACGTGTGGATGGTATGCCTTTTCCTCAGCAATATGATCAGCGGCGCCAGTTACACAGCAAGAACCGTCCTGACATGTGATGAATACCCTGAATATGCTTCTTCGGCCAGTGCGGCGACTTCTGTCGCGAACGGAATAGCGGGACTATTTGCCACGCCGATCATGAACCTTCTTGCGGACAACGTATCATTTCTTTTTGCGATGATCGTACCGCTGATCTTCGGTATCGGAACATTCTTTGTTTTTCGTTTCGTTTATGTGGAAAAACATGTTGATAACAGGTAGAAGGAATGAAACAGGGAAAGAAAAGGATTTTTTCTCCGGATAACAGACAATGCATCGGGATCGCAACTGTGTTCTGCTTTCTGATCATGGCCGGTCGGGGAATGGATACATCGATCTACAATACGCTGCAGCCGTTCATCATTGAGCACTTCGGTACCACGCTGACGCAGACATCGATGTTCTCCACGGCGGAAAGCATCGGGCATCTGCTGATCAATATCGTGATCATGCGCCTGGCAGACCGGTTCGACAAGGGCTCCGCCATGGCGGCTCTCGTTCTCGGGCTTGGTGCGGTCATGCTCGGGATCGGATCCGCACCGACGATGGCCATGTTTATCTTTCTGAAGTTCATGCAGGGAATGCTGTCTCCTTTCATGGACAACGTCTGCACCGGGTATACGAGCGATCTTCACGTGGAATCCCGTGGAACATCCGTCGGATCGCTGTTTATGCTCTTTTCACTCGCAGCTGCGCTGATGCCCAGTTACAATACTTTTGTGGTAGAAACGCTTAAACAGCCTTGGTATATCAGTTACAGAGGCGTCGGTATTTATTTAGCAGTCATTGGTACGCTGTTTCTGGTTACCTTCCATGTGTTTATTCCAGCGCCGGACACTCCTTTTACAGACCACTCGAAGATGAAGGAGAAGAAGAAACTCAGCATTCTGACAATGTTCAGAAACCGGAATATGAGAGCGCTGTTCGTTTCCAACGTCACCATGTCGTTCTACAACTTCTTTTCCCAGATGCTGCCGACCTATTTTTACATGACAAACGCGGCAGTTTATGATACCGCGACGAGGGGACTGATCGCGACGGCGGGGTCAATCGGACGCCTGGTATCCCGTATACTTTATGTACCACTTTCCAGAAAGATCGATACGACCTGGTATCTGCGTTTTCAGGCGCTTGTCTGTACAGTTCTTAACGGCGTTTCCTTTTTCATCGATGATCCTGTCGTGTGGATGGTTACGATGTTTCTTTCCGGATTGCTTGCCGGATCGAGTTATACCGCCAGAACGGTACTGACATGCGAAGAGTACCCGGAATACTCCTCCGCAGCATGCGCAGCAACCAGCCTGGCACAGGGACTGGCGTCCCTCGCCGCGACACCTATCATGAGTTTCGTTGCGGATAAGGTATCTTTCACTCTAGCGATGATTATTCCCATAGGGTTCGGATGCGCTACTTATCTTGTGTTCCGGTTTATGTATCATCCTCATACCAAAACAGTCTCCGGAAATGTTCGCTGACGGAAGACACAGTTGTCAGAACAACTGTGTTTTTTCTTTTTCATGGAAGAAAAAGGAGAACTTCAGCAGATGATCGAAGCGCCTTCTTTTTTGTGTTGAGAGGACATCACGGAGAGCCATGGTTTGTTGACTTTGACTACTCGGAATGGGATAATATTTTGGTAAAGATATGCCCAAGGGGTACATATGACCAAAGACGAACTGACGCGCTTGATCACTGTGGATACTTGCCTTGCTGTCCGTGAACAGACGGGTCAGGGCTTTGTTCCGGTGGGCGTCAGCAACAGGCATATTCACCTGACCTCGGCTGACGTGGAAATGCTGTTCGGCCCCGGTCATAAACTGAGTATCCGCAAGGAACTGTCGCAGCCCGGACAGTTTGCATGCGACGAAACGGTTACGCTTGTCGGTCCGAGAGGTGAGATCCCGAATGTGCGGGTGCTTGGCCCCGAACGGAAGGCGACACAGATTGAGATCTCCGCCACGGACGCAGCAAAACTAGGTGTGAAAGCGCCGGTCAGAATGTCGGGTGACACTGCGGGAACGCCCGGGATCCTGATCCGGGGAACGGTCGGACAAATCGAAGCGAAAGAGGGACTGATCATTGCTGCGAGGCATCTGCATATCTCTCCTGCGCAAGCGAAAGTGTTTGGATTGAAAGACGGAGATGAGATCCGGCTGCATGTTTCCGGGGAACGGCCGGTCGTATTTGAGAAAGTTGTCGTGCGGTGCGGAAATGGGCACGATCTTGAGTGTCATATCGATTTTGATGAGGCAAACAGTGCGGGACTCTCCAACGGCAGCATCGTGGAGATTCTGTACTGATAACGGATTGTCTGGGTGATTGGATGAGCAACAGGGACCTCGAACAGAGGGTCAGGAAACTGACGCAGGATATCGTTGGCTCCCTTGTGGAGCATTCCGGCGGCGTGGCAGCGGGTGAAGGGATCAAGGTCCCTGCTACGCTGGTTCTTGTCACCTGTGCTTTCGCTTCCCGTAAACGCACTACAGAACTGCTTGAAGAGAAATACGGGGAAGATCTTCAGTACCTGGTGTTTGACGATGACCTCGTATTTCCGGATTCCAGAGCTGTGAAGACGAGTAGCCTGAACCCGCAGATTCTCCTGAACAAACTGTCGATGGCTGACAGGATCGTTCTACTGGCACCAAGGATTTCCACGCTGACGAACCTCGCCAGAGGCAACGATTCCGGTGTTCTGGAACAGGTGGTGCTGAAAGCGTTGCTGTGGGGAATTGAGGTCAATATTTGGCTTGATTTCAAGCCGATGAAATTCAAACGGAACACCTTCTATGCCAGAGTGCTTGACGCGATCGACGCGCTGGTAGACATGGGAGTCGTTTTTACAACATATGATTGTCTGCCGGAAGGCAGGACGCAGCCGCTTCCCACGCTGTTGACGGAGAAGGATATCATCTCCGCAAAAGACAGGGGAGAAGACCGCATCCTCTGTGCGGACGGCGCCATCGTTACGCCATCCGCATTGGACGCAGCAGAACTGTACGGAATCAGGATAGAAAAGAGATAAAGAAGGAGTCTGTCATGGTTATTGCCAGAGTGAAGGGAACAGTAGTCAGTACAAACAAGACGGAGAAGATCCAAGGCTTCAAACTGCTTGTCCTGAAGCCGATCGATCTGGACACCATGGAAGAAAAGGGCAACATGCTTGTCGGCGTCGATGTCGTCGGCGCGGGCGTCGGTGAAGTTGTGATGACTGTATCCGGCAGTTCTTCCAGACAGACCTCAAAGACTGACGCGCGTCCGGTCGATTGTTCAGTGATTGCGATCATTGATCACATCGACATCGAAGGTAAAAGAGTATTCGATAAGTTTAACTGATTTGAATCAAACTGATTGGAGAGACGAGTGGTATGCTGACACAGCAGGATATCGAAAAGATAATTCGCGATACTTCGGTAGCGCTCGCGGGGGAGTCTCCCGTTACGGTCAGGACCGGGGCAGATTCGGGAAACTCGGCTGCCAGCCCTGTTTCGATGCAGGGAAACGGTTGGATGTTCGTTACGGTGGACGAAGCTGTCGCCGCTGCCAAGAAGGCGCAGCAGATCCTTCAGCACAGCATCACGCTGGAACAGCGTGGAAGGATCATCAGCTCGATCCGGGAGCATTCGCTCCAGAATGCGAAATATCTCGCCGAACTGGCTCACAATGAAACGGGATACGGCAGCGTTGAGCACAAAATTCTGAAGAATAGGCTTGCTGCCGAAAAAACTCCCGGTCTGGAAGATCTTCAGACGCAGGCGTTTTCCGGTGACGATGGGATCACTCTCGTCGAACAGGCGCCTTTCGGCGTCATCGGATCGATCACACCCAGTACCAACCCTACAGCCACGGTCATCAACAATTCCATCAGCATGATCGCTGCCGGGAATGCCGTTGTGTTCAATCCGCATCCTGCTGCAAAACACGCCTCACAGGAAGCGATGCGCATCGTGAACGAGGCGGTCATCGCCGCAGGGGGCCCGAATGGCCTGGTCTGCTGTATCGCGGAGCCGACGATGGAGACTGGTCTTCAGATCATGAAGCATAAAGATATCCCGATTCTTTCCATTACGGGCGGAGAAGCCGTCGTGGCGACGGCGATGACGGCCGGCAAGCGCGTGATCGCGGCCGGACCGGGAAATCCTCCTGTGATCGTCGACGATACAGCGAATATTGCCTCAGCGGCGAAGATCATCGTGGATGGCGCTAGTTTCGACAATAACGTGCTGTGCGTGGCTGAAAAGGAAGTCTTCGCATTCAGCAGTATTGCGGACCGTCTGATGGCGGAAATGGAGAAAAACGGAGCCTTCAGGATCTATGGCGAAGATATTCAGAAAGTCGTTAACACGGTCCTTGTAAAAAAAGACAACGGGCAGTATGTGATCAACAGGAAATATGTTGGGCATGATGCGACCCTGATCCTGCGGGATTCCGGTGTGAATTATACCGGAAATCCGCGGCTGGTCATTGCAGAGGTCGACAGGAATCACCCGTTCATCATGGTTGAGATGTTGATGCCGGTACTCGGTATTGCGAGAGTATCCGATATCGATGAGGCGATCAGAGAGTCTGTCCGTGCGGAAAAAGGCTGCCATCATTCCGCTATGATCCATTCTTCCAACATTCACAATATGACGGCGGCAGCCTCTGCGCTCAACACGACGATTTTCGTAAAGAACGGTCCTTCCTATGCGGGACTGGGTTTCGGCGGCGAAGGGTTTACGACGCTTACGATTGCAACGCCTACGGGCGAAGGACTGACCAGCGCGAGAACGTTCACCAGAGCACGCCGCTGTGTGGTCCGCGGCGACCTGAGAGTGATCTGACAGGTGAAAGAAAGTCATGGTACAGGAAATCTATGACAAAATCAGAGACGCGGGAGTAGTAGGTGCCGGAGGCGCCGGTTTTCCCACGCATGTCAAGGCGGATTGTGAAGCGGAATACGTGCTTGTGAACGGTGCGGAATGCGAGCCGCTTCTGCGCGTCGACCAGCAGATGATGGTCTATTACGGCAAGGAACTGCTTGAGGGACTCCGTACGATGATGCGGTGTGTAGGCGCAAAAGAGGGTGTGATTTTTCTAAAGAGGCATTACGCCGATGCTGTTCGCGTTTTGAACGATTTGACGAAGAACATCAAAGACATCCGCCTTCACACAGTAGACAGTTATTACCCTGCTGGAGACGAACAGCAAATCATTTTCGAGGTTACCGGACGGGTCGTCCCTACAGGCGGTCTGCCGAAAGACGTCGGCTGCGTCGTGTCGAATGTCAGCACACTGATTAACGTTGCCCGCGCGATGAAGGGAGAACCGGTCGTCAGCAAAACAGTTACTGTCGGCGGCGCCGTCGACAGCCCGTGTACGCTTACGGTGCCGATCGGAATGCCGCTCAGCGAACTGATTCTTTATGCGGGCGGTGTGACGGAACCTTGTGATTTCATTCTCGGGGGCCCGTGCATGGGGCAACTCGTTACCAGCTTGGAAGGACTGAGTGTAACGAAAACCACGGGAGGCCTTATCGCTCTTCCGAAGGATCATCCTCTGCACGAAAAAAAGAACTCGGAGATCAATTATAAAGTGATGCAGTCTGTATGCTGCCAGTGCAGCATGTGCACGCAGATGTGCCCTAGAAACGCGCTGGGACTGAATGTACAGCCTCACAAGGCGATGCGTGCTGTGGCCAACGGCGCGAATCTGCTGGGAGACTTTAATGGGATATTCAGTTGCTGCGACTGCGGTGTCTGCACATACGTAGCATGCAATTTCGGTCTGAAACCCAACCAGATCATGAAGTCTGTCAAAGGCTCGCTTTCCGCGCAGGGAATCCGTCCGAAAAAGGAGCAGAAGTATCAGGCGGACCGTTTTGCCCTTCAGAAAAGACTTCCAACCGAAAGACTGATCACTAGACTCGGTATCTCGCAATATGATGTGCCGGCGCCGCTTCTGCTGACGGAACTGAAAACGGAGAAGGTCCGGATCCCGCTGAAAATGCATGCGGGAGCACCCTCCAGACCTGTTGTGGAAGAGGGTGACATCGTATCCCGCGGTCAGCTGATCGCGGATATTCCTGAAAACGCGTTAGGAGCGAAGATACACGCGAGCATGGACGGAAAAGTCACTGCGGTGACGGGAGCATATATCGAGATCGCTGAAGAGAACAGCGAATCCTGAAAGGAGAAGAGATCATCATGGCCACTACGACTGCTTTGGGTGTTCTGGAAGTACTGAGCATCCCGAAGGGGATGGAGGCAGCGGACGCGATGCTGAAAGCTGCGGACGTGCATCTGATCTCCGCCGCTACGGCGTGCCCCGGGAAATATGTCGTCGTCGTATACGGCGAAGTCGCTGAAGTCTCGTCTTCCGTTCAGGCGGGAATGAACGTCGCAATGGAAAAGACGATCGATCATCTGACGATACCGAACATTCATCCCCAGGTGATACCGGCGATCAACGCCTGCAGCGATGTCGGAGAGGTCGAAGCGATCGGTACGGAGGAACTGTTTTCGGTATGCGCCGCAATCGAGGCAGCTGACGCCGCAGTGAAGGCCGCTACGGTGCGGCTGATCGAAGTGCGGCTGGCACGCGGACTGGGCGGCAAATCGTTCTTTGTCCTGACAGGGGATGTTGCATCCGTCCGGGCGGGGATCGAAGCGGGGAAAGCGTTGGTGGAGAAGCGCGGGCTTGTTTCGGACTGCGTCGTGATTCCCTCACCGCACCCGGATTTGGTAAAGGCTATTATTTAATTCATAATAGACAGCAATTTCTGAATCACATCACATTTACGAAAGGGAAAAAACTATGGAGAAACTCGCATTAGGCATGGTCGAAACAAGGGGCCTGATCGGGGCGATTGAGGCGGCGGATGCTATGGTAAAGGCTGCTGACGTCACGCTTATCGGCAAGGAAGAAATCGGCTCCGGACTGGTAACGGTGATGGTTCGTGGCGATGTCGGTGCTGTAAAGGCATCCGTTGAAGCCGGTGCGGTAGCAGCGAAGCGCGTCGGTGATCTTTACGGAACTCACGTTATTCCGAACCCGCACAATATGGTGGAAGGCATTCTGCCCAGACTTGGCGAAAAGCAGGACAAACGCAATCTGAACATCAGCACAACGGCGACAGGTGAATAAGGACCTGCAGCAGAGGAGCGGATCATGTACACAGGGATCGTAGTGGGGACAGTTGTCGCCACGGTAAAGGAAGAGTCTTTGGAGGGCATCCCGTTTCTTGTCGTCCAAAGGATCGAGAACGGAAAGAAAACGTCAAAGATTATTGCTGCGGATGAGACGAGGCAGGCCGGTCCAGGCGACTTCGTATATATGATCGGCAGCAAAGAAGCAAGCACGATTTTCCGTTCGAAATACATTCCTGTGGACGCATCAATCGTCGGTTTCATCGACGATTATCACGAAGAACTATAAAAGAGTATTTTTGGAAAGGAAAAGAACAATGGAAAAACTTGCACTTGGAATGGTTGAGACCAAGGGTCTGATCGGGGCAATCGAGGCAGCGGATGCTATGGTAAAAGCTGCTGACGTTACGCTGATCGGCAAAGAAGAGATCGGACATGGGCTTGTCACCGTCATGGTACGCGGAGACGTCGGCGCTGTTAAGGCATCCGTCGAGGCAGGTGCTGTCGCCGCAAAGCGTGTCGGCGATCTTTACGGCACACATGTCATCCCCAACCCGCATAATATGGTGGAAGGGATCCTTCCGAAGATCGATTAAGGTCTATCCGCATAGAACAGGTTTGATCCTGTCGTAAACTTGCAAAGGAAGGAGACATACCGGTTGAGAGTCGCAAGAGTCGTCGGAAATGTTGTTTCCACGATCAAGGACCCGTATTTCAACGGGAAGAGACTGATGATTGTGGAGTATCTTGATGAGCATGCGCAGCCAGTCGGGGAGCGGACGATCGCGTTTGATGCCTGCGACTGCGGCATCGGTGATACCGTTCTAGTTATTGCTGACGGCGGTGCTTCTATGATGCTGCTCGGCGGTATCGGCAATGTCGTAACGGACGTTGCTGTCGCTGGGGTGATTGATTATGCAACTTTTGACGGGGAAGCCTTCGCTGGCAATTCTCTGGATCATCTGAAAGAATTGGACACGGACAGGTAAAACAGCATGGAATTGGAAGGAATCTCTCAGGAGATATTACGCAGAGTCCGGGAGGAACTGAACAGGGAAGAGAGAGTGAAACCGAAGGCAGAGATCTGGTACAGTGATATCCCTGCCAGACTGGAGCATTCTCTGTTGAATCCGGATACCGGGGTCGCCCAGATCCTGGACGGATGTATGCTGGCAAAGAAATACGGCATAGCCGCGCTTTGCGTTGCGCCGTATCATGTGGCGGCAGCTGCGGAACAGCTTTATGGAAGCCGGACCGCCGTTTGCGCTGCGGTCGGATTCCCGCATGGCTGCATGTCGACTGCAGCAAAAGTGGCTGAGATCCGCGAATGCACCAATCAGGGGGCTAAGGAAATCGATGTAGCGCTCAATGTTTTGGCTATAAAGTCAAAAGACTTTACGGGCGCCAAAAACGATCTTCTTGCCTGTGTGGACGCTGCAAACGGCAGGGCGCTGGTCAAGGCTGTCTTTGAGCACAGCCTCTTTACGGACGACGAAAAGAAGTATGTGCTGGAGATGATCCCTCAGTGCGGGGCCGGTTATCTGAAGGTGCAGAATATGCTTTCAGGGCACGGAGCACGCGTTGAGGAGATCAGACTGGTGCGCAGTGTCATCGGAGATTCGGTCCGAATCAAAATCGACGGAGGCGTAAAGACGCTGGAAAAAGCCATAGAACTGTTCGACGCTGGAGCGGACCGCATCGGTCTGACGGCAACTGCTGCCATCTGTGATTCTGCGCTTTCCTGCGCAAGGTGCAACTGACGGGATTTGAGGAGGTTAGGATTTTGGAAATCAATGAGATCATTAGAAAAGTGACTGAGGAAGTGTGTCAGCAGTACGGTATCAGCTCCGTCAGCGGTTCGGCTGCCAAGTCTGCCGATCTCGAGCCGGCGGCTCTTGCGCGTTACATCGACCACACGCTGCTGAAGCCCGAAGCCTCTGCCGAAGAGATCCACAGGATCTGCGACGAGGCGAAGAAATATCAGTTCGCCAGCGTCTGTGTGAACCCGAGTTATATCAAGCAGGTCGCTGAAGAACTCCACGGAAGCGGTGTCACACCCTGCTGCGTGATCGGTTTCCCGTTTGGAACTCAGCCGCCTGAGACGAAGAAGAATGAGACGCTGGACGCGATCATTAATGGAGCGAAAGAAGTCGACATGGTAATCAATGTCGGCAACATCAAGAACAAAGACTGGCTCGCAGTCAAGAGAGACATCTCCGCTGTAGTCGAGGCTGCCAACACGAAGGCAAAAGTGAAGGTCATCATCGAGACTGCTTTGCTGACTGACGAGGAAAAAGTCAGGGCATGCACGATTGCAAAACTCGCAGGTGCAGACTTCGTGAAGACATCTACCGGATACTCCAAGGGCGGAGCAACGGTGGAAGATGTTGCGCTGATGCGCAAGACAGTCGGGCCCGATATGGGCGTCAAGGCTTCCGGCGGCATCCGCACATATGAGGACGCGGTGAAGATGATCCGTGCCGGAGCGAACCGACTCGGCTGCTCTGCCGGTGTTGCCATCGTGACCGGAGCCGGCGGAACAAAGAGCAAATGTATCAATTGCGGTGCCTGCACTGCCAAGTGTCCGGTAGGCAATTGTACAATCGTAAAATGTGATTATTAATATAAGGCAGTTCAGAAAGCCGAATGTCGCTGTTTGATTCGGCTTTCTGTTTTTGCGTATGTTCAGGAGTCATTAGCGAAGGAAAGGATCTCACAGTAATGGCAGTTTTTTCTGGCAGCGTTTTTTCCAAGGAACTTCAGATGGATACTCATCTTGTCGTGATCCTTCCGGAAGAAACGGACGGGAAGCCGCTGAAATCACTTTATCTTCTTCATGGATTCAGTGATGACTGCACATCATGGCAGCGGAAAACAAGGATCGAGCGATATGCACAGGAAAAGCAGATCGCGGTGATCTGCCCGGAAGTCGCACACAGCTTTTATCTCGACATGAAATACGGACAGAAGTACAGTGCTTTTGTTCAGAAAGAATTGGTGGATATCTGCGAAAAGATGTTCAACCTTTCCCGGAAATCCTCGGACAGGTACATCGCCGGCCTGTCCATGGGCGGTTACGGTGCAATGCGTACCTGTCTTCTGGATCCTTCCAGATATGCAGGATGCGGATGCTTCTCCGGAGTTCTGGATATCAGGAAGATGGTTGGAAATCTGGGAGATCGTGCGGAGGAATGGAAATCACTGCTTGGAGAAGAGATGACAATCTCTGAGGACCAGGATATCTACTGTCTGCTGGACAGACTCAAAAAGAGAAAAGTCCGTACAAAGTTCTACGTGGCATGCGGTATGCAGGACTTCCTGTATGGGCAGTTCAAGGATTGGAAAAAGAAGGTCGAAGTGTATCCCATTCAGGTGATCAACCAGCAGTGGAAGGGAACGCACGAATGGGAGTTCTGGGACCAGTGCATCAAGAAATATTTGGATTTGGTGGTGGAGTGAAGTGAAACAGAAGGCATTCGACAACGAAAAATATGTAGAACTCCAGTCGGAACGAATCATGGAGCGGGTTGCCCAGTTCCAGGACAAACTCTATCTGGAATTCGGAGGCAAATTGTTCGACGATTATCATGCTTCCAGAGTGCTTCCTGGTTTTGAGCCCGACAGCAAAGTAAAAATGCTTGAGAACCTTTCCGATGAAGCGGAGATCGTAATTGTGATCAATGCGTACGACATCGAGAAGAACAAAAAGCGGGATGACTATGGAATCACCTACGACGCTGATGTACTGCGCCTGATCGACGCATTTCACAGCCGCAATCTGTTCGTCGGAAGCGTTGTCATCTCAAGGTTCGCAAACCAGCCCGCGGCGGTCGCGTTCCAAAGGAAACTGGAAAAACTCGGCATTCGGGTCTTCAGGCACTTTACGATTGAAGGCTATCCTTCCAATGTGCTCTCCATCGTCAGCGATGAAGGATTCGGCAAAAACGAATATATCGAAACGAGCAGAAAACTGGTCGTTGTTACAGCCCCCGGTCCCGGAAGCGGGAAGATGGCGACGTGTCTTTCTCAGCTTTACCACGACAGCAAGCTCGGACTGAAGTCGGGATATGCCAAGTTTGAGACATTCCCGATCTGGAACCTGCCGCTGAAGCATGCGGTGAATCTTGCGTATGAGGCGGCCACGGCGGACCTGGAAGACGTCAACATGATCGACCCGTTCCATCTGGAAGCCTATGGGGAAACGACTGTAAACTACAACCGCGATGTGGAAATCTTCCCAGTGCTCAGGGAAACGCTGAACCATATTCTGGGTGAATGCCCTTACAAATCACCGACCGATATGGGCGTCAACATGGTAGGTTTCTGCATCACGAACGATGCCGCAGCAGTGGAGGCTTCCCGCTGCGAGATTATCCGGCGTTATTTCAATGCGGCCTGCAAGGTGCGCAAAGGAGAAGGCGATAGCAAGGAAGTCAACAAACTGGAACTGATCATGCGGCAGGCAGGAATCACATTCGATGAGCGCCCCATAGTAGGTGCTGCAAGAGCGAAGGAAGAGGAGACGGAAGGTCCGGCCGCCGCTATTGAACTTCCGGACGGCAGAATCGTTACAGGTAAGACAACCTCTCTGCTTGGAGCTGCTTCAGCTGCGCTGATTAACGCGTTGAAGGTGTCTGCCGGCATTCCGGACAAGATCAAACTCATCAGCAGATATATGATCGAACCGATCCAGGAACTGAAAACAAGGTATTACGGAAGTGATAACCCTCTTCTGCATATCGATGAGATTCTTCTGGCGCTATCAGTCTGTGCGATTCAGGATTCCAACGCCGCAGCGGCATTGGAACAACTCCCGAATCTGAAGGGAAGCGATATGCATTCCTCGGTGATCCTTTCCTCTGTGGATATGAATTCACTCAAAAAACTGGGGCTGAATGTGACATGCGAGCCGAAATACGAGACGAACAAATTTTTCTATAACTGAATACGTGTAAAAAACGGATGCCCCCGCCAATGCAGGGCATCCGTTTTTAATGGAATATCAGCGTATCATGCTTCTTCGGAAGACACGGTCTCTCTGGTCAGATTGTGTATCCAGTCGGTCTTGAACACAAAATAAAGCCCGACCATGGATTTGAGCGGCATGTCCAGTTTCACGAGCAGAACGATCAGTTCTTCGGGAAGGTGCCAGAACAACACGCCGGCCCATGCGAGAGGAATGGCGATCAGCCACATAACGACGATGTCGGTATAGAAGCCAATCTTACCCATACCGCCGGCTCGGAGGATCGAGACAAGGATAACCGAATCGAAACCGGTGAAGAAAGCCTGGACCAGAAGGACCTTCATCATCTTATCAGCACACTGCAGAATTTCGGGAGACAGATCGTAAAATCCAAGGTATACAGGTCTGATGATGAAAAGCAGGAGAGAACTGATGATGCTAGCCAGAAATGTATAAAGAACAAAAGTGCGCGCAGACTTGTTGGCACGTTCCTTCTCGCCTTCGCCGATGCTCTTGCCGACGATCGTCGTTGCAGCGTTTCCCAGTCCGCTCTGGACGATCGTCAGAAGCGTACACAGATTGATCGCGATGCTGAAAGCACTTGTCGCTTTAGTGCCGAGTCTGCCCATCAGGATCTGGGGCATATTGTTGCCGACGCTCCAGATAAGCTCATGTCCCATGATGGGGTAAGCGACGATGAGAAAGTCCTTAAGAAGGGCGGAGCTCTTGGCCCGCAGATCTGTCAGATGGTACTGAAGATTCCTGTTGCGGAACAGAATGATCACTGCGAACATAAAGGAAAGCAGACGGGAAACAAGCGAGGCAACCGCGGCACCTGCTACACCGAAGCGGGGAACGAGAAAAAGAGATAGAAGCAGGTTCGTGACGCTGAAGACTGCATGTCCGGCAACCACAAACTGAACCAGTTCTAAGGCGCTGAAACTGCTGATCATCGCGTTGGTGATCCCGTGGATGAGATAGACGGGGGCGCAGATCCTGAGGTATTCTGCTCCAAGTCTGACGACGTCTGCGTCGGTGGACATCAGCGTCATGACACCGGAAGGCGCCAACAGCATGACAGAACTGAAAATCACGCCGATCAGAAGTTCAAGACGGATCGCGATGGAGAGGATGTCCTTGATGCTGTCAGTACGGCGTTTTCCCCAATACTGCGCGACAAGGATGCCGCAGGACGAAGCAAATCCGTAGGTGACGACCTCATATATCGAAAAAACAGAGGCGGTCTGAGAAATAGCGGACATCTCGACTTCGCCGAAGTACATGCCTGTCAAAAGGTTGTTCAGTGCATTGATGCCTACATTCAGCAGATACTCCAATGCGCGCGGCAGCGCAAGCCGGATCACCCATTTGTTGAAGTCCGGATCACGCAGGTAAGTGTTCCTAAACATGAATTGCTCCTTTTATATGGTCGAATCCATAGTACCATTATTTGAAGATTTGGCAAGCCATCGGAAAAGGCGATAATACAAAACGTATACCGGAACAAACGATTTTTCTGTTAAAAAGTCTGTTGAAAATGTTAAAAACCGTGATTTTTTTAACGGATATGAGAAGACCGGGAACGTTGCATCCGTAAAGTTGAGAATACGCAAGGTAGTTTTCATGTCGGAAAACGCAAGTGGAAATTCCTCTTCTGATTTGATAAAATGAAGTGCAAGACTTTGAGGAATGACATGTTTGATTCTTTTTTGGGAAACGAACAGCTGAAGAAAGAACTCGAATCTCTTCTCAAATCGGATAGTCTGCCTCACGGAATCGTGATCCAGGGTGAAGAAGGAGAGGGAGGCGGGTATCTTGCCAAACTGATCGCTTCGGAGTATCTGGGAGACCGCAACGGTCTTGTGCTCCGAGGCATTCATCCTGACTGCATTCTGGTGGAAGGGACCGGAGCGTCCGGTTCAATTGCTGTCCAGACGATCCGTGATGTGCTGTATGAAGCCAATAAGGCTGCAGTAACAGCAGACGGACGGCGTGTAGTCCTGATCAGAAGAGCAGAGAATCTGAATGCCAGCTCCTCAAATGCGCTTCTGAAGATGTTGGAAGAGCCTCCTGCTGGCGTACTGTTTCTTCTTACCGTGAGGAAACGGGATGATCTTTTGCCCACGATCCTTTCAAGAACGGCGTTTTACAGCGTACAAAGTCTCTCAAAGGAAGTCTGTGTGGACGAGATCATGAAAAGAGTGCCCGGAGTATCCGCGGAAAAAGCTGACGAGATAGCGGAGCTGTTCGACGGAAGACTGGGACTGTCGCTGAGAGCACTGTCGGATCCGGAATACGCAGCTTTCTCAGAATTGGGAAAGAGCTTCTGCGACGCTGCGATGAAGGGTGACCGTTTCGGGATCCTTCGGGATCTCAGCGAAGCGACAGACCGTTCGGCGATGAAACTGCTCCTCCAGACAGCTGCGATCCGGCTGAGACGCAGGCTCCGTTCGGCAGATGCCGATCCGGAAAGCTGCAGTATGGTAATGGAAAGGATCACAGAAGCATACTACGAGATAACAAACAATGCGAATATCAAGCTGGTCCAAACCCGGTTGGGTTACAAACTGGCGAAGAAAAGGACATAGGATGGGAGTACGTGTAGTAGGAGTCCGGTTTCGCGGAGCCGGAAAGAGTTATTATTTTGATCCGGGCGAGACGGAATATCAGAAGGGTGAGCGGGTGATCGTCGAAACGGCGAGAGGCGTCGAGATGGGAGAGGTATCATTCGCGCCGACTTTCGTAAGCGAGGAATCCGTCAGAGATACGCTGAAGCCGGTACTCCGTAAAGCGGAGAAAGAGGATCTGGAACTGTTCGAGCAGAACTGTTTGCGCGAAAAAGATGCGTTAAAGATCTGCAAAGAAAAAGTTGAACAGCATCAGCTGGATATGAACCTTGTCGATGCACAATACACATTTGATGGTAAGAAAATCACGTTTTACTTTACCTCAGATGACCGTGTCGACTTCAGGGAACTGGTCAAGGATCTGGCGGCTGTGTTTCATATCCGTATTGAGCTGCGACAGATCGGTGTGAGGGACGAGAGCAGAATGCTCGGTGGCATTGGGGTCTGTGGACAACGGTTCTGCTGCTGCAGGTTCTTGCCGGATTTCCAGTCTGTAACGATTCGTATGGCGAAGGAACAGGGAAAATCCCTTTCACCGACGAAGATTTCCGGCGCATGCGGACGTTTGATGTGCTGCCTGAAGTATGAGCAGGACATGTACGAGGAACTGTCCAAGCTGACCCCGTCGGCCGGATCCTATGTATCTACTCCGGAAGGTAACGGAACGGTGGTCGAGGCAAATGTGCTGATGTCAAATGTCAAAGTCAGGATGGACGGCGGCGAAGCGGTCAAATCTTTCAACAGCGGGGAAGTCGTGAAACTTGCAGGCGGAAAATCTCGGAGATCGATTGCCGAACTGCAGAAAACCCATGCAAAGCGTGAAGAAGAATAAACTCTTGAAAATAGAGGATTGTGTGCTATCATATAACTGCAATGAAGCAAGGAGGTATTAGAAATGGCATATGTGATTGGTGATTCTTGTGTCAATTGCGGTGCATGTGAAGCCGGTTGCCCGACCGGAGCGATCTCCGAAGGCGAAGACAAGCGCGTTATCGACCCCGAAGTCTGTGTGATGTGCGGAGCCTGCGAAGCCACCTGCCCCGTTGGTGCGATTACAGAAGAATAAGTAAGGATGAACGATTCGGCGGGCACCAAAAAAGTGTCCGCCCGATTTCTTTATAATGGAACAGCAGATAACGCTTTTGAATGGCTTGCGTATGTATGTCGATAGCAGGGAACAGCCTTCCTTTGTTCCTTGGCTGCTGGCAGATTTTGCGGCGCTCAAAGGGAATAAAAGCGTTATTGAATTCTGTTCCGGAAACGGAGCGGCTTCTTTCTGGACCATCGACAGAGGATTTCAGGGAGAGATCACGCTGCTCGACAACCGATTATCTGTTTTGAAACTCGCGGAGAAGACCGTTCAGGAAAACGGTATTTCCGGTGTTTCTTTTTTGTGCGGTGACCTTGAAGATTTCAGCACCTCGAAAAAATACGATGCTGTTCTGTGTAATCCGCCGTTTTTTGTGGAAACGATCCAAAGCAGGGACTTTGATCAGCGCGCGATACGGCACGAATCCGGCGGCATGATGGAACTGGTTTGTGAAAAGGCGTCGAAGACCCTGAAGCAGAAGGGACATCTTTATATCTGTCATATACCGACACGTTCCGCAGAGCTGCTTCTGACGCTGGATAAATATCATTTGGTAGTCAAGAAAGCCCGCGTGTGCCGCAATACCCACGAAAGTACGCCGTTTCTGATTCTTATTGACGCGGTGTATATGGGAGGAAACGGGTTGCAGATCCTTCCTGATTTTATCGTGAAAAAGGAAAACGGGGAGGAAACGGACGAGATGAAGCGGGTCTTAGAGAGGTAAGGATTTATGGCAGAAATGGGATCGCTGTTTGTGGTGGCAACGCCTATCGGCAACCTTGGAGACCTGTCACCCAGAGCATTAGAAACGCTTCAGATGGTCGATTTCGTCGCCGCGGAAGATACCAGGGTCACGGGAAAACTCCTGAATCATTTCGGCGTCCATAAACCGCTGATCAGTTGTCAGAAATACAATGAATACGACCGTGCGGATCAGCTCGTGAACAGAATGATGAACGGAGAGAACTGTGCTTTCTGTTCCGATGCGGGAACGCCTGTTATCAGTGATCCCGGCGGAGTTCTTGTATCACGTGCGCTGGACAGCGGGATCCGCGTTGTTCCGATCTGCGGACCCTCTGCTGTTGTTACTGCACTTTCCGTTTGCGGACAGCATTGCGAGCGGTTTTGTTTCGAAGGATTTCTTCCAACGCCGAAGGGCGGCAGAAAAAAGAGACTGGAAGAAATCTGCCACGAGAAACGTACGATGGTCTTTTATGAGGCACCGCATAAACTTCAGCGGACGCTTCATGATCTCCTTGACAAGTTCGGCGACCGCCAGATCACCATCTGCCGTGAATTGACGAAACTTCACGAAGAAGTCTGGCGGACAACGCTGGAGCAGGCAGCCTGCTATTACGACGAGAATCCTCCCCGAGGCGAATTTGTTCTTGTGCTGGCAGGAGAAAAAGAAGACGTAAAGGAGAGCGGGACGCTGGAAGAAGCAGTGGAGCACGCTCTGCTTCTGACAGAGGGAGGAATGTCGCTTTCCGAAGCGGCGAAAACAGCAGCGAAGGAAAGCGGATTCTCCAAGAGTGAGATTTATAAAGCGGCCTCGGAGGTAAAAGAATGCACAGAGTGATCATCCTGTCCGATTCGCACGGAAGATCAAAGACATTTGAAAAGATTTGCTCGCTTCATCCGGAAGCAGAGCGCTATCTGTTTCTTGGAGACGGCGCGGGAGATTATGAGTCTGTCCAGACAGGACATCCGGATTGGGCTATGATGGGTGTTTGCGGCAACTGCGACCGGGGCACGAACCTTCCGGAAATCAATGAATATGTCGTTGAGGACTGGCGTATCATGCTGACTCACGGACATCTGTTTGCAGTCAGGGGAACAGATCACTACATTCTGGAGGAAGCAAAAAAAAGGGGATGCAACGCTGTGCTTTATGGGCATACGCATTCTGCAAGGTGTGAGAAGGTCGATGGCATCTGGCTGTTGAATCCCGGAGCTGTCATGGATTACAGGTGCCCGCGTTATGCTGTGCTGGACCTTGACCGGGACGGGAAATTTATCGCAAATTTGACGGAATTGTCCTACACCAGATAATAATCCGCACGAAAAAAAGTGCCGGAATCCGGTATGAACCGGGTTCCGGCACTTCTGGTTCTGAAGAGATCACAGATCGTAGTAAAGTTCAAATTCCTTCGGATGAGGCAAAGCGCCGAGTTGCCGCTCGTCGCTTCTGCACTGATTCAGCAGGATCTGTATCAGCTTTTCCGGGAACACACCGCCTGAAGTCAGGTAATCATGATCGGCTTCCAGCGCGTCAGCAGCATCGCTGAGCGACTTCGGGAGCGCTCCGATCTTCGAACGTTCCTCCGCCGAAAGATCGAAAAGGTTGAAATCGTAAGGCCCCCATCCTTCGCGGAAAGGATCGATCTGGTTCCGAATGCCGTCAAGACCTGCCATGAGGATCGCAGAAAAAGCATAATACGGGTTGCAGGTGCCGTCAGGATTCCGCAGTTCAAAACGCTTGTCGGAAGGAGACTTGGCATAAGCCGGAATCCTTACGACGGCACTGCGGTTTGCAGACGCGAAGCCAATCGTGACAGGGGCTTCGAAGCCGGGAACCAGGCGTTTGTAGGAGTTTGTGGAAGGATTGGTGATTGCGCAAAGGGAGGAGGCGTGTTTCAGCAGACCGCCGATGAACCACATCGCCTGTTCGCTTAGCTGCATATAGCCCTTCTCATCATAAAAGACTGGTTTTCCGTCCTTCATCAGAAGCATGTGGACATGCAGACCGTTGCCGGCTTCTCCCGGTATCGGTTTGGGAAGGAAAGTGGCCGTTTTATGCTCGCGGAACGCTTCGTTTTTGATTACGTACTTCGCGGTCATGGTAGCATCCGCCATCGCGACCATTTCACCCAGCTCCGTTTCGATCTCCTGCTGGCCGCAGCCGCCGACTTCTGTGTGATGATATTTGACGTGGACGCCCATCTGAGCAAGGATCATTGAGATCCTGTTGCGCAGATCAAAATTGACATCCCTGGGGGGAGTCGTGTGATAGCCGTCCTTGTGTCCCACCTGAAACCCGTTGTTGTTCTGGTCGAGATCGCCGGCCCAATCCGCCTGATGAACGGAGACGGAATAACCGGAGTACTGAGGCGTGTTGCGGAAGCGGACCTCATCGAACACATAGAATTCGTACTCCGGACCGACGATCATCTCATCGGCGATTCCGAGATCCTTCATATATGCAACGGCACGTTTTGCAACGTTCCTGGGGTATTGGTCGAACGGATAGTTCTCAGGATGGGCGATGACCATGACGTCCCCGATCATGGAGAGGGTGGGAACTTCAGCGAACGGGTCGATCGTTGCGCTGTCGAGATCCGGGACGAACACCATGTCGCTTTTTTCCAGAGCGGCGTAACCGTAATTCGAACCGTCAAATCCGATGCCATAGGTCATCGTTTTCTCAGTGAGCCTTTCCACGGGTATGCTTAAGTGACGCCACCTGCCACGGATATCAGTCATTTTGAAATCAACGATACGGATTCCGTTTTCACTGCATAACTGCTGAACTTCAGCTAACGTTGCCATATTTTCTGGCCTCCGAATAGTATTTGCAATTAGATTATAGACGATACGGAAGAAAAATACCAATTTTCGGAAACTGAACGAAAAAAAAAGACCGGTCTGAACCGGTCATGTTGGAGCGGGTGATGGGAATCGAACCCACGTATTCAGCTTGGAAGGCTGATGTTCTACCATTGAACTACACCCGCATTTGCGCCCCGTTATTATAACAACACGCTTTTAGAATTGTCAACATGATTTTCACAGCAGTAAAGACTGCATACTATCTGGGAACAGATGCTTATGGCAGCGTGGGAACTATTTTCACACCGTCATTGGAAGTCATTGCACATTTGGTATAATATTTAGAAACGGAATCAATGTAAGGAAGGCGGATTATGATGGATCCAAGATCAGTTCGGCTTGAAAATCTGTATTCGGACCAGCTCAAGGCATCAGAACGGATCAATAAACTGAGAGAGGGATTGGCAAAGACCTGGGGAGAAGGGACACCCCGCTTTTTCTCAGCTCCCGGTAGATCGGAGATCGGCGGAAATCATACGGACCATCAGCACGGACACATTCTGGCTTGCGCTGTAAATCTGGATATGCTTGCTGCTGTCCGTCCCAACGGCCTGAATGAGATCCGGGTTTTCTCGGAAGGATTCGGTCCGTTCACTGTAAGTCTGGATATGTTGGATCCCGTCGCTGGTGAAGAAGGGACACCGGGCGCCTTTCTTCGGGGCACAGCGGATTACTTTGTGCGTAACGGGCGCCTGATCGGCGGATATGATGCCTATATGGATTCGGAAGTACCGGCCGGTGCCAGTCTCTCCAGTTCAGCGTGTCTTGCAGTTCTGTTTGGAACGATTCTCAGCGGTTTATTTAATGACGCTGGTTGCACCCCGACATTTCTTGCTCTTGCTGCAAAATGGGCTGAGAATGTCCACTTCGGGAAACCGTGCGGACTGATGGACCAGCTCGCTTCTGCGACAGGGGGATTCATCTCTGTCGATTTCCGCAATGAACAGCAGCCGCACGTGGAAAAAATCGAGTGCGATCTGAAGGATTTCGGTTACGCGCTTTGCATTCTCAATGCGGGCGGAAGTCATGCGAATCTTACGGACCAGTATGCTTCGATTCCGGCGGAGATGCGTACGGTAGCCCAGTGTTTTGGAAAAGAGTATCTCTGCGATGTCAGGGAGGAAGAATTCTATGACAGGATCGGAGAATTGCGCGGTACAGTCAGAGACCGGGCAATCATGCGGGCGATGCACTTTTTCGGTGAGGACCGCAGAGCGGTGCTGGAGGCACAAGCGCTGAAAGAGGGAAATATCCGCTATTTCCTGCGTCTAGCGGACGCTTCTGGATACTCCTCGGAATCTCTGCTGGAGAATATTGCACCGGATGATGATTCGGAGCGCAGCCTTGCACTCGGGATCGGTTATGCGAAAACAATTCTGGCAGGAAGAGGGGCCTGTCGTGTGCAGGGGGGCGGATTCGCCGGAACAGCACAGGCGTTTGTGCCTCTGGGAGACTTGGAGGAATTCGGAGTAAAGTTTGAGAAACTGTTCGGCAAGGGCAGTGTGTACGTTTTGGATGTGCGCCCGTACGGCGGTGTCGAAGTGACGGCGTGATAAAAGCCATCTTCTCCGGCCTGATCTGAAAAGAAGTATCGATTTGTAATAAAAAGGAGCCAGGTATTCTATGAATCCTGCATTGGAGCAGTTTTATCAGAGCCTTCCAGGCAAAAAAGTATTTTTTCTGGGGGCTGGGATCAGCCACAAGGCGCTGATTGAAAAATTCGTACAGAAAGGGGCTGATGTCACGCTCTGTGACAGAAAGCCTTTTGAGGAACTGGGTGATTTCGGAAAGAAATGCGCGGAGTGGGGCGTCCATCTGGAATTGGGCGATAACTATCTTTCCCGCCTGAAGGAAGCGGATATCGTTTACCGCACGCCGGGGATCGACTGGACAAAACCGGAGATACAGGACGCTGTAACAAACGGTGTCAAGGTTACATCGGAGATTGAGAGTTTTTTTGATTTCTGCCCCTGCAGGATCATCGCGATTACCGGCAGCGACGGGAAGACGACGTCTACTACGCTGACGGCCTGCCTGTTGGAAGCGGAGGGATACCGCGTCCATCTGGGCGGAAACATCGGCATACCGCTTTTCCCAATCATCGAGGAAGTACAGGAAGATGACATCGCGGTCGTCGAACTATCCAGTTTTCAATTGATTTCCATGAGGAAAAGTCCGATGATCGCAGCGGTGACGAATGTAACGCCGAACCACCTGGATCATCACAAGGACATGAAGGAATATGTTGACGCCAAGAGGAATATCCTGCTGCACCAGAACTACGACAGCGTTGCGGTTTTAAATGCGGAAAATGAAGTCACGAGATCCATGGCGGCGGATGTAAAGGGAGAACTGCGCTGGTTCAGCAGAAGCCGCACCGTTGGGAACGGCTCTTATCTCGACGAGGATAAGATCCTCTGGTCTGCGGACTGCGGTCAGGCTTATCCGGTCATGGATCTTAAAGGAATCCGTCTGCGCGGTGAGCACAACAAGGAAAACGTCTGCATGGTCTATTCAATCGTAAAGGGACTTGTCAGCGACGATACTTTCCGTTCAGTCGTACCCGGATTCAAAGGTGTGGAGCACCGGATCGAATTTGTGCGTGAACTAGACGGAGTGGATTACTATAACGATTCCATAGCTTCTTCTCCCACGAGAACGATCGCAGGACTGAGATCGTTCACTGAGCCGATCATTCTTATCGCCGGCGGATATGATAAGAAGATCTCTTATGCGCCGCTTGCCCCTGAATTGCTGAACAACCCCGTCAAAGCCCTCCTTCTTTGCGGACCGACAGCGGACGCAATCGAACGCGAACTTAGAGCGTTGCCTGAATTCGACGGCAGGATCCTGGTCGAAAGACGGGCAGACATACCAGACTGCGTGAGCAGGGCCAGGGAGATTGCCGTGGCAGGGGATGTCGTCTTCTTTTCACCGGCGTCAGCCAGTTTTGACGCGTACCCGAATTTTGAGGTGCGCGGAAACCATTTCAAAAAATTGGTCAGGGAGTTGCACTGAAATGTTGTTTGAATCCTATGGGATATGTAGAGAACTCTGTATAAAAGACGAGCAGATCATGGCAAAATGCCGCGAGGCGTTTATGGAGTGCGAACGGGTGCGAGATGTTCTTCAGCTGCGCATTCTCAAGGCATTTTCGGATCATCGGATCGGTGTCCAGCATTTTGCGGGAACGACAGGGTATGGATACGGAGATATCGGAAGAGATGCTTTGGACGCGGTTTTTGCCCAAGCGGTAGGAGCTGAGGATGCGCTGTGCAGACCTCAGCTGCTCAGCGGTACGCATGCGCTTACAGTCGCGCTTTTTGGGATTCTCAGGACGGGAGACACACTTCTTGCTGCAACAGGAAGACCTTATGATACGCTTCTTCCGGTCATTGGACTGGATGGAACCGGATATGGTTCTTTAATGGAATACGGTGTCAGTTACGACGAAGTTCCGCTCCACAATGGGGAACCTGATCTCGAAGGGATCGCTGAAAAGGCAAAAAATGCTTCTGTGGTCCATATCCAGAGGAGCAGGGGATACGAATCACGGCGGGCTTTTTCCGTGGAGGACATCGAAAAAATCGCTTCTGTGTCGAAAGCAGCAAACCCGGATGTTATTGTCTTTGTGGATAACTGTTACGGTGAATTCTGCGATGTGTCCGAACCGATCAACCATGGTGCTGAGCTGATGGCCGGGTCGTTGATCAAAAACGGGGGAGGAGGCATCGCGCCGACAGGCGGGTATATTGCAGGACGGAAAAGCCTTGTTGAAAAATGCGCACATAGGCTGACCGCACCCGGAACCGGAAGAGAGCTGGGCAGCAATCCCTCCGGGTACAGGGAGTACTATCTTGGCCTGTTTTCCGCGCCTTCAGCGGTCTGTGAAGCCAAAAAAAGCTCGATCTATGCAGCGGCTCTCTTTGAAGATTTGGGATACAAAACGGTACCGGGATATACCGAGCCGAGAAATGATATCATCACTTCCCTGGAACTGGGAAATCCTGACGACATGATCACGCTGTGCAGAGCGATCCAGGCTTCTTCGCCCATTGACAGTTTTGCAGCGCCTATCCCGGAACAGATGCCGGGCTATGCGGATCCTGTCATTATGGCGGCCGGTGCATTTACTTCAGGCTCGTCGATCGAACTTTCATGCGATGGTCCTCTCAGGGAACCGTATATCGCGTACGCGCAGGGCGGTTTGAGTCTCACGATATCCAGATATGCTTATCTTCGGGCTGCGCAGGATATGGAAGACCGTAAAAACGGATAAAAAACAAAAGCCGCTGTTTAACAGCGGCTTTTTGCAGTATTACTTCGATCAGATAGCGCGGGTTACCTTGCCGGAACGAAGACAACGGGTGCAGGCGTAGATGTGGGTCGGCTTTCCGTCGACGATCGCTTTGACGCGCTGCACGTTGGGCTTGAATGTGCGGTTGGAGCGCCTATGC
>JAEEGL015701331.1_pt1 | contig 26641 bp, 21 predicted proteins | sample 9134231 | NCBI WGS metagenome assembly JAEEGL01 (sample SAMN16246548, study PRJNA631951) | gut metagenome | biome: gut microbiome; feature: rumen; material: fiber-attached | host: Bos | place: Iran: Karaj | collected 2018-10 | reverse complement strand
CGGCGCTGGTCGCGCTCGGGAGCGCGCTTGCGGTGAAGCCGCTGGAGGCCGCGAGCGCGCGGCTTCCGAGGAAGCGGCACGTCGGCATGGTCGTGTCGTTCGCGTTCGGGGTCGGCGCGTTCGTCGCGGTGGAGGGGTGGGGCGCGTCGCTCATGAGGACCTTCGTCCCGTCCAGGGAATGGCCGGACGCTATAGTCTCGATCCTTCCCGGCGGCGTGTCGAGCTTCGACATCGAGAAGGTGCAGAAGCTGGAAGGCGTCAGGCGCATCGCCGAGCTACAGCCGCTCCAGGTGAATTTGCTGCCGCTGGAGGAGCTGAAGGGGATGGCGGGGAACGGGGAACGGGGAACGGGGAACGGGGACAATCGCTCTCGTCCCGCGTCAAACGTCTCGCGCCCCACTACCGAACGACCTAACCACCAAACTGCCAAACTACCGCACCACCGCACCACTGCACTGCCTGACCGCCGAACCGCCCAATACCGCAACGCATTGCTGCTCGCGAGCGACTGGCTGCCGGAGTTCCGCTTCTCCGCTGGCTCGCACGACGAGGCGGAGAAGGCGGTCAAGTCCGGCGACGCATGCGTCGTCACGGAGATGATGGCGCGCTCGCGCGGCTGGAAGCCCGGGGACGAGGTGGCGCTGGACTGCGGACGCGGGCACGTCATGCGGCTCAAAATCGCGGGCGTCGTAGATCTCAACTGGCACATGGTGACGAGCAGGGGCCTTGTCCGGGGGCTGAACCGCATGCCGGTCAACACAGACGGTCCGGTGTTCGTCAGCTTCGACACGCTGGCGGCGTGCGACGCCCGTCCGCAGGAGTTCGTCAGGATGACGCACCTCTGGCTGGACTACGAGCCGGACTTCCTCCGCAGGCACGGCGTGTTCGAGGCCGGGCGCATCGTCGAGGGTGAGATCGTGAAGGCGCTCAACGGGGCGGACCTCGTGACGAAGGAGGGCGAGGTGCGCGGGAACACGGTGAGGCTGCATTCGCGCGGTGAGATCGCGGACGGCACGCTTGCGCACGGCGCGGACCTGATCGGGTCGATGGCGCGCGTGCCGTTCATCTTCATCGCGGTGATATCGCTCGGGTTCGTCGCGTTGCTCGTCGCGAGCGCGGACGCGAGGCGGAGGGAGTTCGAGGTGCTGCGCGCGGTTGGTGCGACGCGCTGGCAGCTGGCGGGCGTGCTTGTCGTCGAGGCACACGCGGTCTTGTGGAAGGGGCTTCTGCTGGGGCTTGTGTTCGGCGCTGCGGCGGGCTGGCTGTTCACGTTTGCGACGCGCGCGGCGATGTCGAACTGGGGGCTTCCGGCGGCGTTCGCCGTCCCGTGGAAGGCGATTGTCCGGGGCGGCGCCTGCGCGTACGCCATGGCCATCGCCGTGGCCATCGCGACGTCCGCCTTCGTCGTCCGCCGCCGCTGACTTCGCCGGGATCGCTCGTGTAAGACCATGGATGGAGCAGGTCAAGCCCGACAAGTAACGAACCTTCCCGTCCGAGTGGGGCAACCACGATTCTGAGACCGTCTGCACCGAATGGGAGAAAGGCATGTTTTCCGCCGTTTGAGCGGTGGCGAGGGCAAGTCATGACATTGGTGCAAGGCCGTTTTGGATAGGCTTGCGGGCAGACGGCCCGTCACCACGAAAAAATTCCGCGCGAAATGTCCGCTTGCAGGTCTGGGTTTTTGGTATAATGTAGTTGTCGGCGGGAGCGCTGGGGAGTTGGAGTCGCTGGCAAAAGGAAGGGAAAGGCGAAGTGGATATTGTGGGAATCATCAAGAAAGGCGGCGCGAAATGAGCCGCGAGCAGACTCGCACGATTCTCGTCGCGGGGATGGGGACGTCGCCCGCCGTGCTGACCGAGACGGTCTGGGCGCTTGCGCACCAGAAGAAGCCGGTCGTGCCGGACGAGGTGGTCGTGATCACAACGGCAAAGGGAAAGGCCGACTTGAAGGCGGCGCTTCTCTCGGACGAGACCAGCGTGTGGGACCGTCTCAAGTCCGCGCTACGGAAGGAAAAGGTCAAGGTGGACGGCAAGCTCGTGTTCACAGAGCATCTCGCCAAAGTGATGCTTGCCCACGGAGAAGAGATGGACGATCTTCGTGCGGTCGAGGACAATTTACAGGCGGCGGACTTCATGCTTGGCGAGCTGCGCCGATACACCGAGACGCCGGATACGACCGTTCTCTGCTCAATCGCGGGCGGACGCAAGACGATGAGCGCGCTGCTCTTCTCTTGCATGACGCTCCTTGGACGCGAGCAGGACAAGGTCTATCACGTCCTCATCCCGCCGGAATTCGAATGCGGCATGGAGCCGCCATTTTTCTTCCCGCAGAAGGGCGCGACGCACGAACTGCTGTCGAGAGGCAAGCCGAGCGGCAAGAAGGTCGTATCCACTAAGATCGGCATCGAGCTTTTCGAGGTTCCGTTCGTGCGCATGCGCGGCTGGTACCAGGAGAAGTTCAAGACGATTCCGCCGAGCTATCGCACGCTCGTCTCGCGCGTCCAGAACATGGCGCCGTCGGCAACCGTCCATCAGGAGCTGTCCATCGATGTGGAGAGCGGGAGCGTTCTGGTCGATGGCGCAACAGTCAATCTCAGCAATACGTGCCTTGCAGCTCTGATACTGCTGTCGCAGGGGTGCCACGGTTCGCAGCTGTATGAAAGGCTGCTCGAAGTCCACGGAAGCGCCGGCGGCGAAAAGTGCGACTGGCTTGCCTCGTTCAAGGAGGGGTCGCGCTTCGCCTCCGCGTCGGCGCCCGAAGACCTGAACAAGGTGCTGTCTGAATTGAGGAAGAAGCTGGATGCCGCAGGCTTCGCTTGCGTGGAATCGCTCGTACCGCAGCGAAACCGTCCGGTCTCCTATCCGATTGGCCGCATCAAGTGGATCAATCGCGAGAAGATGGCAGATGTCTGCGGATGTCTGTTTCCGAGTCTTGCGAAATGAGGTTTGCTACAATGTGCGGCGATGAAAGCAGAGAAAGACATATCGAAGCTGTTGATAGGGAATTCGTTTTCGTTCAGCCTGGTGCGCTGCGACCGGCTGGTCGTGGAGTCGTTGCCTTTGGCGGCGCTCCAGGCCTCGCTCGTCGGCGCGGAGGTGGTGTCGTTCTGGGGGCACGAGAACACGCGCGCCGCGGCGGAGAGCGTCCTCGGCGTTTCGCTTGTGCCGCGCAAGGAACGTCCGGCCGTGACGCTTTCCCCAGACATGCACCCCATGCTGTACGGCGACGTGTTCGACGCTTGCTGGCTCCTTTCGCCGGACTACCGCGAGGGATTCCGCCCGGCTATCGGCCAGGAAGTCGGCCTGGACCAGATCGCCGGCTGGCACGTTCTGAAACTTACATGGAAATGAGAGAAATGAGAAAGGAAAACTGATGGGAGAAACAGACAAAAAAGAGCTATTGCTCTTCCAGATGGGCCCGGTCCAGGAGTTTATTGCCCAGGCACGATCCACACGTGACCTCTGGTCGGGATCCTATCTTCTGTCTTGGCTTGTCGCGCATGCGATTGTTGCCGCGTGGAAGGCGGAAGGCGGTAATGTATCCTTCAAAGACATGGTCATGCCATCAATTTGCAGGAATGACAATCCGCTCATTTTTGCCTTGCTCGACCAGAAGAGTTTCGTTACAGACGAAGAGGCGAAAAGGGCGCTTATACCCAACCTCCCAAATCGCTTTGCCATGCTTGTTCCGACTGGTACGGGCAAGAAACGCGCCGAAGTGGCTGTGAAAGCCGTTGTTGATGAACTTGAAAGCATCGGCGAGTCGGTCTGGAAATGGCTGGAAGATCATGGTGCTAAGCCGGAATGGAAGAAGCGCTTCGATTCGCAGATCAAGGCATTTCCCCAGATTACTTGGGCTGTTCGTGCGAAAGCTGACGATGAAGCCTTTGAAGAAACCTGGGATGCCGTGAATGACGCCCTTGCAGCTCGCCGCAACACGCGAGATTTCGCTCAATGGGATCCTGTATGCAAGGATGCTACCGTAAAAGATTCACTCTCTGGTAAAGAGGAATGCATAGGCGACGAAGAATTTTGGAGGCGACTTAAGGACGACATGCTCTTCAGCAAGGCCACAGGTCACCGCTACGGTGCGATGAACCTGATCAAACGCCTCTGGTGCCATGTGGACGATGCAATTACGGGCAAGAATTACCTTGCGAGTTCCCTGGTTTTCCGTGAGCGGCAGATAAGGGCACAACTTCAGGTGCCAGATCTTCCTTATATCGCCAGGAAAAACATCGATTCTGCGGTTCCATACGTTGCAGTTCTTGCTTTTGACGGTGATCATATGGGCGAACTGGTCGATATGCAAAAGAAAAAGGGGGCGTCTGGTATCCGAGACATCAGCAAGGCGCTCTCTGGTTTTGCGCTGGGAGAAGTTCTATCTCAGGGAGCTGCCCCATCCCAGGAAGGTGTTCCATCCATTATAAAGCGGTACGATGGCCATCTTATATATGCTGGAGGAGATGACGTGCTCGCTGTCTTGCCATCGTCCAAGGCCGTCGACTGCGCCAAAAATATCCGCGAGGCGTTTCATGAAATAAAGGGTTTCAATCTCGACGGATCCTGTGGAATCGCGGTCGGCCACTTCAAGGCGCCGCTCCAGATGTTGGTCAAGCAGGCTCAGAAAATGGAAAGCGTTGCCAAGAACCGGTATGGACGCGGAGCGCTCGCAATAGCCGTTTACAAGCGTTCCGGAGAGATCATCGAGTGGGGTTGCAAGTGGAAATCCAAATCCCTTGAACTAATGAAGAAGATCACGGAGTTTTCTTCGGGAGACAAGCCAAAACTTTCAGGACGTTTCCCATACGCGCTTGCAGCTCTTCTCCAACCTTATGAACTCGGGAAGCTTGACCCCAAAGCATTTGCCGAATTCAAGAATGTGATTTCTCTTGAGGTGGAACATGTGCTGGAACGCCAGGGGTCAAATCTTTCTAAAGACGAGCGAAAAGAACTTATAGATGGGATACGCGGACATCTGGACGCCGTTGCCGCCGGCGTGGACCAGCCCGAGACGCGTGTTGTTGGGCGTGAATTGACGGATGCGGAAGAAAAAGGGGAACACAAAGTCCATCCCGAAGACTTCATTGGCCTCTTCCTCGTCGAAACGTTCCTCAACCGCAAGCGCGAAGGGAGATAATCACCATGACACACACACTCGATCTCACGCCTCGCGATCTTCTGTTCCTTCGCGACGCACGGCCGATGGAGGCGTCCGACGCCGGCCTCGGCGCAAACTGGCCGAGGCCAGACCAGCTTTATCATGCGCTCCTATCCGCGTTCCATTTGCGCTGGCCGAATCGGCAGCCCTGGGAGGGGGAGGAACACACTCGGCGTGAAGAACGTTGCGACATCAACTTTCGCTTTGGTGCTCTCAAGACGCTCGGCCCATTCCCACGCAAGGAAGGAAAACTTTTTTTCCCACGCCCGCTTGACCTCGGCATGAAACTTGTCGAATGCAAGGGGACAGACCTTCCCTTCCCGTTGAAATATGCTTTTCTTCCTGCCGTTAAGGGGAAGGTCTCCCTTCCACAGTGGGTGTCGGAAGATACGATGAAGAAGTACCTTGCCGGTTGGCGTTTTGAAAATGACGAGGAATACAAGGTCAAAGAGGAGGACTCCAAGCTTTTTGGCGTTGACCGTAATATTGGCATTGCCATCGATCCCGCCACGCGGACGACGGTGGAACACAAGCTGTATCAGGCTGAATATCTTAGATTACAGGAAGGTGTCACCCTCGCATGTGAAGCGTCTTGTGAAATGAAGCTGAAGCGCGAAGACCGTATCCTGGACGCTTACAATCCATGCGAAACTGGCAATGAGCGTGTCGAGCAGATTGTTCTTGGTGGGCAACAGGGAATGTGCTCAGTCACCATTTCCGATGGGGGGCTTGATCTTCCCATGCGCCCTGAGAACCAGGCACCTACGAAGTTCGTCCGCTGGACGTTGCTCACGCCCGCTGTCTTCAACGCTGGTTGGAAGCCGGGTTGGTTAGATGCCGATGGTCGCGTGATGCTTCCTCGCACGGATGCCCCTGTGGAACCGCGCCGTCCTGGAGAATCACGCGACGAGTGGCGTCGGCGGAAGAACAGTTCGGTCGGTTTCGCGGCCCATCTTGTAGCGGCCGGTGTTGATAAGCCAGTGGCGTTCTCTGGCTGGGATCTTTCACTTGGCCCCAAGCCGACCGTTCTTGCTGTGCCCGCCGGCTCGTGCTATGTTTTCGAATGTGACCTGGGCGAAGATCCAACCGCGCTCGTTGCTGCGCTCAACGGAGCCCCACGCAGTGATCTTCTCGGCTCTAACGGCTTCGGCATCGGTGTTTGTTCGTTCATCGACGGCCCCGCCGATTGACCCTTCATCTCACTTATAACAAGAAAGGTAAACCAACCATGACAACTCAACTACTGACTCTCTTCACCCGCACTCCGCTCCATGTGGGTGCAGGTGCCTCCGTCGGCGCGGTCGACCAGCCTGTTGTCCGTGAGCGCCACACGCGCTTCCCTGTCATTCCCGGCTCTGCCCTCAAGGGTGTCCTTGCCGACCTGTGGCTGGAGAGGAACGAGAAGGGTGAAATTGTACGTTCCCAGGAAGGGAAAGACCTTTTCGGGTTTGATGAAAAACAGACGAAGGAGAATCCTGGACACGCTGGATCGCTCTATATCGGCGAGTCAAAGCTCTTGGCCTTCCCCGTCCGGTCCGCCAAGGGATGTTTCGCATGGATCACATGTCCGACTGCGCTCCGTCGTTTCGACCGAGAGAAAAACGCGAAGCTTCCGCTTAATAGACTTCCTACCGCAGCGATGGATGCGATGGTCTCTGACGCTCTGATGCTTGGAGAGGGCAAGGCTGCTTTTGAAGAGTATGTCGTTTCCGCGAAGGGACGCCCAGACGATGCCATCGTCAAGGCATTGGCCGAGCTGTCCAGCGATCCTCTCTGGTCTAGCGGGCTAGGAGACAAGCTGGCGATCGTCTCCGACGAACTGTTCCAGTACTTTGCCGAGAATGCCTGCGAAATCGCCCAGCACAACCGTATCAACGACGAAACCCATGTTGTGGACGACGGCGCTTTGTTCAATCAGGAGAACGTCCCGTCCGAGGCGATGTTCTACTCGGTTCTTCGCTCCAATGTTGATGGAGATTTCAAGAAGCTTTCAGACAAGCTTGATTCTGTCGGAAAGGTTGTCCAAGTCGGTGCCGACATTACAACCGGTCTCGGCTGGTGCTCTGTTGCGCTCGTCAAGGAGGTGAAATAATGGAAAACCTTGCACAGCTTCGTGCTATTCACGCCAAAGAATGGGCTCCAAAAGTCAAGAAGGGCAATGGCGGTGGCGATCCTAGCGCCATTGCCAAGAAAGTGCCTGCGCAAATCATCCAGAACGGCTTCCTTGGAGCTATGGCGTTTGCACTTGAGGACAACGAAGGTCATCTTTCAGTTTTCAAGGGCATAATTGAGCATTTCTCACTCCTCCGTAATTCGGGATTTGATTTCGGCGTGTCTGAAACCCAGCCCGAGGAATTCTTTAAGGAGGTGTGCAAGATAACGTCGGAAAAATTGCGCAATATAACGGCAGAGGCAATGGAGTACCTCAATTACCTTCGCCGGTTCGTCAAATAGTCAGGAGCTTTGACATGCCATATCATTCCAACAATGATAATCGCCATGGCGGTAACCGCAAATGGCACGGCGGTGGATTCCGCGGCGACAACAGGTTCTCGCCTATGGGGGGCTATAATGGTCAGCACGGTGGACGTGACAATAGGCATGGCGATGACCAAGCACTTGGACATACTGCATGTTCTGAGGAGCTAAAGAAACTCCTCGGCGGCGAACTCTTCCCCGAATGCAAGTCTGTGTCGCTGCGTCTTGACAAGTTTGTGACCATCGGGAAAAAGAAGAAACTTCGCGAGATTGATGCCGTCGTCAAGTTGCACAATAAAAGCAGCTTTAAGACAGAGACGTTTGCGCCTCGACCTGACTTTGCTCCAGTCGTGGGAACGCTTCGTTCCAATCTGATCATCAATCAGGCCGCCGGTGTCCTTGAAAATGCGGGCATCAGCATCCACCCGCACCTTAACGTCCCGTTTCTCCCTGGATCGGCTGTGAAGGGCGTGGCTCGCCACGCCGCTTGGCTCCAATGGAAGGGCGAGCCTGATGGCGAGAAGAAAAAAGAGATTGCAAATCGCATAGCTCACACATTTGGCTATCCGACTGGCGACAAGGGACTGGATTCCTATCTTGCCTCCGCCGATTGCGGTTGGAAGGGCAAAGCGCACTCTGGTTCCGTCGTTTTCATGGCGGCATTCCCATGCGATGAATCTGGCGCTGCTGCGCCGGCAGCGCTTGCCGTCGATATTCTCACGCCCCATGGGGGAAATGATTGGACAGACCCCGTGCCCAATCCATTCCCAGTCGTTAAAAAGGGAACATCGTTTAAGTTTTTTGTAGGCCCTGCCGGTTTTGCTGGTGCGGAATATATAGACTCTGCCGTTGATTGGCTTAAGCAGGGGTTGTCGAGCGGCGGGCTTGGCGCAAAGACCGCCGCAGGGTATGGCGTGTTTGAGGTGAAAAATGCGCCTCGGCCGACAGCAACGAAGACATACACTCTGCGGCTCGTCTCGCCGGCATTCCTCCGTGGTGCGGAAGGCGACGAGGGAACGCTGCGCGAATCTTCCCTTCGTGGCGTACTGCGGTACTGGTGGCGAATCCTGTTCCGTTCGGTACTCTCTGAGGCTGATCTCAAGTTACTTGAGACGAAGGTCTGGGGTGGAGCCGGCAAGCCGCCAACCGCTAGTCAGATCGTCATTCGCCTCGTTCAGACAACGCCGGCAAAGGTAGTTCCCTTCGATAAGGAGGCAATGGTCAGAGCGCTTCCGCGGTCATTCCGTCAAAACCGGACGACGGGACTCGCATATGCTTCGTACGGAATGGACGATATGAAGAAAGTAAACGGCAATAAAGTCAGAGTGCAAAGGAAGGTGGCACTTCCCGGTGTGGAATGGACGCTTGAGGTCTCGTTTCGTCCTTGCGGCGGCGTCCCCGCCGACATTCTCGCAATCCATGCGGAACTGGCCATCAAGGCCCTTTGCACTTTCGGCGGTATCGGTTCGAAGTCACGCAAAGGGTTCGGCTCCATGGACTGCGGCTTGAAGCTGGATGTCGGCGACAAGGGGCTTTGGTCTGCTATGGCGGACGCGGTAGCACCGTTCGGATTCGCCATTGACCCCGATAAGGCTGGAGATTACAGTTTCCTTTCCGAGAACATTCTGGATTGTCTTTCCATTCCTCTTGGAACGCGGGATGCTTGGGCGGCCGTGGACCGTGTCGGTTTCGCTCTGCAGTCGACTGCGTCGTCGTTCAAGCACAAAAATATAAAGGCCGTTGTCGGTCTTCCGCGTAGAATCCACGGGCCGCTCAAAGACCGTCCACTTCCGCATCAGCGGTACCACACGCCGCCGGAAAACCTTCGACCAGAAGGAGGAACTCTGCAACGAGTTGACCGGTTTGCCTCGCCGCTTTTCGTTCATGTTGCACCTGGCGACAATGGGAACTTGAAAGTCAACGCGATTGCGTTCCCTTCGGGACTTGTTCGTCCCGTAAATGATTCACGCGAAGTTCTTGAGGCGTATCTTGAGGATATTCGGGAAGTTTTGCAAGGAACGCGCTGGGATTAGTCCTGGGACCTAAACCATTGATAGTGATAGGTTATGTCCAACCCTCTTCGCAATCCGAACATCGACTATGGACGGGGATGGTTTTCCATCACCGTCCAGGTCGCGCACAACAAGAGCGTGTTCGGTGCGATAGTGGGCGATATGTGCGAGCTGAACGAGCTGGGGCGGGCCGTACACGAGGCGTGGCTTTCGCATCCCGCCCATACGCCCGGGCTTTACATCGACGAGTTCAGGGTGATGCCAAACCACTTTCACGCGGCATTGAAGCTTTCCATTGCCCCCACCGCAGTGGGTGGGGGCCCACGAGACCCTGACCGCAGTGGGTCAGGGCCGCGAGAAAAGGGGCTTTCCTGGGTGATGGGCAAGTTCAAGAGCTACTCGAATCACCTTTACCTTGAATTGAAGAAGGCTTGCAGGTGCGTTGATATCGGCCCAAGGTTGTGGCAATCGAGCTTCTACGACAACTTGATTTCCAGCCATGCAGAGCTGGAAAAGGTTAGGCGCTATTTTCGCGACAACCCGAAAAACTGGAATCATGATCGCTTCGGGCCGGTAACAACCTACGGCGTTGGGAATGCCGAGTTGCTTAGCTGCCGGCTTGTGGCGTTTGTAGCAAGCGAAACGCCTGCAGGTGCCCCCGCCGCAGTGAGCGGAGGCCCTCGAGAATGGGGCGCAGTCTCGTGGCCCCGACCCACTACGCCTGAAGCAGTCTCGGGGCCCCGACCCACTGCGGTCGGGGCACTGCGCCCGTTGATCTCCACCTTCACAAGCCCCGAAGAGCGCGCGATACGCGAGAAATGCCTGCGCAAGAAACGCCCCTTCGTGTGGGTTTGTCCCGGCGGCATCTGGGATCCTTTGCCGCCGGCGGTTGCCAAGGCATGCGAGGAGGGCTGGGGATTTGTCTGCTCTCCTGTGCCTTCGCGCACCGGGGTCAACAAGCAGCGGGCGATATGGTGCAACCAGTATGTGATCAAGCAGGCCGCAAGCGTCTGGGTGGGCACCATCCGCCCCGGCGGCAGCCTGGAAACGATTCTGAACGCAATCAAAGGAAAAGAGCAAAAGCAAGGAGGACTGCGATGACGCACACCCTAATTCAAATCGTCAGCGAGGAGACGATGCCGAATCTGCTGGCCGCGATGGCCATCAAGCCGGAGCGGGTCGTTCACCTCTGCACGCCAGCAATGGCAAACTCATCTGCAGCGCTAGAGCGCGCATACGGACAAGCCTGTGTTAAGACTTCCGTAACCATGCGCAGACTTGGCGAGCATCCAGGAATGATAGAGCTGAATGATGTGGTAGCTTCCGCGATAAGGGAGGCGGGCGATGCGGTTGTCAACTTCACGGGCGGCACGAAGCTAATGTCAATTGGCGCGTATGCGGCTGCAACTCGCGCAAAGACGCCGAGTGTCTATGTCGATACGGCGGCAGGCGAATTCGTCGATGGACTCTCCGGCGGTGATTTCAAGGCGTTGTTCCCGAATGGCACGGCGATATCGCAGGTGAGTCGGCAACTAAGCGTCAATGGCATTGCCACGGCCAACGGCGTCGAGCGCGTCTCAGGAGGCAAGCAATGGAAAGACTATGCGCCGCTTGCAGATTTCCTTCTGCGCAATCCATCGGTTGAGCAGAAGTGCCATGACGCCGTGACGGATCTGCTTAACAGGGAGCCGCACAGTTTCCAACAGGCACAGGCTTATTACAGGGATGTGTATGCCAAAAGGCTGTCAATTCCCGAAGCGGCAGGCGAACTTGGTGTGGCTGCGGGGTTGCTGGAAAAGAAGTCAACCGGATACTGCCCTGCGGCAAAATGGCTTTCCCGTTTTGGTGGATTCAATCTGGCGAAAGAAAAGTTCCCGCCCAATATCCTGTTTTCTGCGGCAGAAGAGGCCCGCTGGCCGTTCACGTTCTTCAATGGCAACTGGTGGGAGATCGCCGTTATACGCTATCTTGCCGAAAATGGGCGTTACCGCGACCTTCGCTGGTCGGTGGATGCCGGAAGCCGTGGTGGTGCCAGCACTGACATGGAGGAAGACATCCTGGGCGTTGACAACGTCAACCTTCTTTACGTTTCGTGCAAGCGTGGCGGCGACAAGGCGAAGCTCTCGCGCATTCTTGAAGATGTTAATTCGTCGGCCAAGCGCATTGGCGGAAAATTTGCGCACAAGGTGCTGGCGGTGTTCATCGATTTGAAAGGTGCACAGGAGTGTCGGGTGAAGAACCGCTGCAGGGAGCTGCATATCGACCTGCTGGAGCGCAGAGAAGTTGCGTCTGTCAAGGCGCTGTAGAACGGAATGTTCTGACTTGGAATAGGAGAGAAAAATGGGAAGAATGCGTAAGGCTGAAGTGCCTGTCGTCAAGGATTCCGAGAAAAAACATGTGCTTATCGCCATTCTTGGGGTTACGCCGGCGGTTTTGACAGAGGCCGTATGGGCGCTCGCAACACAAAGGGGCATCGTGCCAGATGAAATTGTCGTCTTCACCACCACGACGGGAAGGAAGCAATTGACAGAGGAGGTCTTGGCTTCAGGTGTTTGGAGCCGTCTCTTGAAGGCGTTGCGTGACGAAGGGCATGATGTCAAAGGAAAATTTAAATTTGATGAAGATGGGTCCGTTTATTTGTTCAAGGATGCGAATCGCACGCCGATTGAAGATCTTCGCTCCCGCGAAGACAACCTTGAAGCGGCCAATATGATGATGAAGGAAATTCGCGAGTTCGCCGAGGACGGCGATTGGGTCATCCATGCACTGCTATCCGGCGGCCGCAAGACCATGACAGCACTCTTCTTCTCGTGCATGTGCCTACAGGCTCGGTCCTGTGACCGTATTTACCATGTGCTAGCTTCCGAGAAATTCGAGAAGAAGTTAGATCCCCTGTTCTGCTTCCCTGAGAAGGGCGTTGAACACGAATACGTGGAAAGCGACGAGAATGGTAAAAAGAAGACGTACCGCTTGAAGTCTGAGGATGCCAAGATTGACCTCTTCGAAGTTCCTTTTGTCTATATGGGCGAATGGGCGGAACAGCGGTGTCGTGCCATCAGCAAGAAACTGTCGTATGAGAATTTGATCAATGACATCCAGGGTAGTGTAAATCATGAACTTTATCCAGATCGCGTTGTTCTGGATTTCTCGCGCGGCCAAGTGGGGTTCGACGGCAAGGCGATGGAGGCAAGTGCTGTCAACTTTATGGTGCTGGCGTTTCTTCTCCAAGGATACAGCAGGCAGAATGTTATCACCAAGATGATTGCCCTCAAGGTTTTTTTGCGTGATAAGGATGATGAGGACATTAAGTTCCGTGATGTCATAATGCAGAAGTTGCCATGGCTCTACAAATTGGGATGGCGGGGGAAAGAAAAGGACTTCCAGCAAAAATTCCTCCATGACGACAAGAAAGTGGAGGTTGCCGAAAGGTTGTTTTTGGATGATTTCGGTCGGGCTAAAAACGAGCTTAAGGAGTCATTCCAAGGCGCGAATCAGGATGCGTTGTTCCGCTTTCTGTTCGAGGGGAGTTTTTGTGCAAGTGTCAGGGTGTTCAATCCTGCGAGTCAGGTTGTGTGCCGTACGGACGGGGTGCCGAAGGAGTTCTTGGAATACTTCTTCCCTGAGGACGCACCAATCAAATTTGGGACAGTAAGCTAATTGCCCTAACGCTAGCTTGATGACAAGGATCCCGTTCAAACGAATGGGGTCCATTTTTTTGGATTTTATTGGATGGTCCAATTTGAGGGCGTGCAAGAATCCTGTGCTAAACTATGCGGCGAAAAGACGACACAAGGCAGCGAACCAAGGCAGGTGCCAAGGCGAGCGGCCGACAACACGAAAGGAACACAAAGATGAACACGATCAAAGACAAAATCGCAATTGGGACGGGCGTCGTCGGCGGAGCCGCCGCAGCGGTAGGCACGACTGCGGCAATTGGCGCAGCAACGGCCTCAGCAGGCACACTTGCGACAATAGGAGCCGTTGGTTCGGGAATTGGCGCTGCCATCGGCGGAGTCGTGGGCAGTGGCATAGGCATAGCCTTTGGTGGCACGGCGATTGCGGGAACGATCCCTCTTGCAATTGGCGGTGGCGCGTTAGGCGGCAGCGCAGCGACGGCGGTGGCATCAACATTCGCCTCCGCGCTTGGCATCGCCACGGCGCCGGCGTGGGCTATCCCGGCTGCAATCGGCGGCGGCGTCGCAGCTATTGGCGCTGGCGTGTATGGCGTCTGTCGCTATTTCAAATGGTGAACAGGAGAGTTCAGCCAAACGACCTTCTACGATTGACACATAAGTGTCCCCTCTCTAACAACCGATCATCCCCAACATAACAACAAAGGAACAAGACAATGACAATCGAAGAAAAGAACACGTGCCACATGATCATCCACGCCGCCGCTGCGGCGGCCGGAGCCGGCAACATCGTGCCGGTCCCCGGACTGGGCGTCGCGGCGGACATGGTGACCATGACCACCATGGCCGTTTCACTCGCCGCCGTGTTCGGCAGGGAACTCACCCAGGCGGCGGCGCGCGGAGTCGCCTACGCATCGCTCAAGAAGGTGATTATCGCCCAGCCGGTACGGTATGCAGCCAAAGAGCTGGCGAAGTTCATCCCATGGATTGGGTCTGCGCTTGCCGCTTCGCTCTCTGTCGCGCTAACCGAGGCTGCGGGCTGGCAGCTCGCCCAGGAGTTCGACCTGGAGCGCCATAGTATCATGTCGGCATAACAATGAAAGGAGCGCGGCACAGGCCGGTATCACAGGACGACCTGGTATTCGCAAGACAAGCATTGGAGGACGGGGGCAGTAATGGCAACTCTTGTTCTTAACCGCGATTCGATCAGCGTCAAGCTGGAGTCGAACCACCTCGTCGTGCATGACCATGCCGACGAAGGTTCGTTCAGGCGCGTCCCGCTCGTGGATGTCGAGCGCGTCGTTGTCGTCGGGCAGCCTGCAATCACGTTCCCCGTGTTCGCAAAGCTGCTCGACCTCGGCATCCCATGCTCGTTCATGACGCATGGGGGACGGTGGCGCGGGCTGATGGACGGCGACGCGGGCTTCCACGCTCCAAGGCGCATGGCGCAGTACGAGCGCGCGCGCGATGCGGATTTCGCACTTCACCTTTCGCGCAAGCTCGTCGCCGCGAAGATTGCAAACTGCCGCCGGACGATACAGCGTCTGGCCGCCGAGAGGGGAACGCCCCTCGTCGGCGACGCCGACTGGAGGATGCTCTCTTCTCTCGTCGGCGGGCTTGCGCGCTCAAGGTCGCCCAACGAGGCGCGCGGCGTCGAGGGGATGGCCGCAAATGCGTACTTCTCCCTGCTCTCGCGCTACTTCCCCGACGACATGCCGTTCGAGCGCCGCTCGCGCCGTCCGCCGCGCAATCCGGCAAACGCGCTGCTGTCGTTTGTCTATACGCTCTTGTCATCGACTATCCAATCGGGCTATTGGACCAGGGGAAGATCCGCGCGATAGGCGGTGTGGCGCACAATGAGCCGCAGAAGACGTACGTGTTCTGACGGCAGGAGGAAGGGCGCGAGAAGACCGTTCTGCCGTCAGACGCTATTTTGAGATAAAGCACCGAATTTCTAGCAATTTGATCTTTGACAAGTGCAGATCACGAACCAGAATAGGTCTGCCGTCAAAAGTGACGAAATTTGCCATTGCAGAGCGGCATGAAAATATGGTATAGTATCAATTAGTGAAAGAGCCGAAAGGCAATTGAGACTCTGTTAAAAATGAATATTGTATCATTTTACTTTATACTCCAAGTATCAATCAGTGAAAGAGCCGAAAGGCAATTGAGACCTGCCGCGATACGTCAGCTGGCCATAAGCATCCTGGATGTGTATCAATCAGTGAAAGAGCCGAAAGGCAATTGAGACCCGAAGTTCGGTTTCTCAACCGTCATAGGAGCATACTGTATCAATCAGTGAAAGAGCCGAAAGGCAATTGAGACTGGTGCATGGTACCATCACCAAGACGACCCATGTAACCAGTATCAATCAGTGAAAGAGCCGAAAGGCAATTGAGACTACGTTCGTCAGGGTCTACATCGAACCCAGTCTCGAAGTATCAATCAGTGAAAGAGCCGAAAGGCAATTGAGACATCCGATCCTGGTTGATCTTGTTCGTCGCCGAACGGTGTCAAGTCCGTAAAGGCAATTGAGCCGAGGGGACACGGCCGCGACGGAGCGCGGCCCTCCCGTCAGGTTCCTACCGTTGCAAATCGTTGAAAGAGCCGATGGGCAATTGCAAACCCTCGCGATCGCGGGCGAGCGGGACGCTCGCCCCTACCTTCGTACAACGACCTCTCTGGTACACCCACGCTTGCCCTCGCGATCGCGGGCGAGCGGGACGCTCGCCCCTGCCATTTGTCCCGCACTTGCCGAGATTTAGTGTAAATGTGGTTACGCCGCAGAACAGGAGGAATCGTGGCGACATTGGACCTGAACAGCGATTGTCGCGAATACGGAGACGGATGTCTGCGGATTTCCGCAATACACCTTTGCCGGCGAAAACATGGTATCCTATTGGCGTATTCAGCACCAACCAGGAGGAACGGGTGTTGGAAACGAAGGCGACAATCGAAATTGCAAGGATGGCAAAAGCTTGTAAGATCATGGTGAAAATGGTGAGTAATAGTGAACAACACAAAGCCCCATTCGGGAGAAAGGAGGAACTATGGTAGCACTGATACTCTACTTCATACTTGTGCTTCTCTTCCTGTAATTGGCGGAGGAAATCCGCAGATGTCCAAAACCTCGTTGAGTTCGTGGAAATTTGAGATAATGTCCGCGAACAAAAGAAAGGAACAAAACAATGAAGAACAAGATGATCAAGTTGGTGATGGTTGCGGCGGTTGCGGTCGCGGCGATCGGGAGCTGGGCGTCGGCTTTGTCGCCGGTCGTGAAGGCCGGGCTGAAGGCTTCCGAAAAGGCCGGCGCACACGCCGGGGGACATGTCGCCGGCGAAGTGGCGGTCAGGGGCGGCGCGGCGCTTGCCGCGGCAACCGCAAGGCACGAAGCGGAACGGGCGGCTGCGCGCTCGGTCGCCGGGAAGATCGTGGAGAAGGCGACGCCGGGGAAGATCCTGGCCGCCGGGGGCGCCACGGCGATGGTAGTGGGGGCGCACGAAATGGCGGATGGCGTCCAGACCGTCGGTGAAAGCGTGGGGGCTGCTGTCAGGGAAAAACCAGAAGCGGCGCAGGGCGTCGTGCATGAGTTCCTTGCGTTGCCGAAAACGGCTTTGTCGCTTGTGACCGTAGCTGTCGTTGCGATTCTTGGATGGCTTGCCTGGCCGGCGCTTTTGCTTGTGCGGAACTCGATCAAGCTGGCCGCCGACCGCAAGGCTCATGCGCTTGCCGCGTCCGCCTCCGCTCTGCCCCTGCCGCCCGCAGGGCCGGAAAAGCCTGTCGTCGCGCAGGGCTGCTCGTCCGGCTTCGCACGCCTTGGCGTCGTCTGGACGATTGGGTTCCTTGTGCTGACGGCGCTTGGCGTATGGCGGCTTGCGACGACGCGGAACGTGCCGGAGCCGGTCGCGCCTACGCCGTGCGGCGGCAGGGAAGTCGGCAAGGTGGGCAGTCGGATTGAAAACATCCGCGCGGAGTACAGGGCCGATGTAGATCGGATTTACCAGGCCTTCCTCGCGGAAGTGGATTCTGCGGCCAGCATCGGGTTCGGGCGTACAAGGGCGGTCATACCGGAAGTGGTGGAAACGTTTGATTCGGTGACGCATTGCGCGTCCCTCGTCAAGGCGATGGTGTCCGACCGACTCTTCGGCGGAGACAGGGTAGATGGAATCATGCGTCAAGACCTCGTGCAGTTCTACACCAGCCTGTATGCGTCGCGCGACGGCGTGTCGGGATGCGTCCGCCGCCTGGCCGAGAACCTCGCGGAGGCGAACAGGGCGTTCGCCAGCAGGCTCGGGGCGGAAATCGAGACGGCGGAGGCGGCGGGCGACGAGTCCTACAAGGCGCTGCTGGTGCAATGCGACGAAGACGTCAACAGGAGCATCCTCGACCTGACGACGGGACAGGTGGTCGCCGGGATTTCCGTGGCTGTCGAGGCGGTGTGCATACGCGAGACGGTGGCGGCCGTGGCGAAGATCCTTGGCAAGATAGCCGCACGCCAGGCCGGGACGATGGCGGCCAGCGCAGGGGCGGCTGCGGCCGACGGGCCGCTCCCCGTCGGCGACGTCATCGGCGCAGTCGCCACTGTCGGATGCACGGTCTGGTCCGGGTGGGACGTCTATCAGGCGACGAAGATCCTTCCCCAAAAACTCGCCGAGACTCTGAGAAGCGCGACAGGCGACTGCGAGCGCCAGTGCCGCGAGGAGGCTCTAAGGGTTGGCTCGAGGCTGGTCTCGAAGTTTTCGTGAGAATAGGAAGTTGAGACTAAAAAGCCACGGCCTTGTCAGATGGAAATACGAAAGGCGGCGGGCGAGTGGCGGCCACCCCTTGCGCGTAGCGGGGGAATTTGGTATCATAGCGAGGTCGATGGGAAAACGAAACATCCAAGGAGAGAAGATGATGAAGAGACCCAGAGCATCCACTGTCATCGCCGCCGTGGCGCTCGCCGCGATGTCGGCTCTCGCATCTGGTTGCGTCGTCCGCGAGAGGTCGCGCGACCGTCACCACGACTCGCGCCACGAGGCGTCCGGCCACCATCACGGGGATCGTCACAAAGGCGGGCATCCCCACATGCCGCCACCGGGATATCGACGCTAGACCGTAGCGAGAATCCGCAGGATTTGGTATAATGTCGAAATGACGTTCCATAGCCCAGTTGCGGGCAGGGCCATTTTTGTGGCCCTTGCCGCGCTTGCGTCCGCCGCATGCCTTGCGGAGCCGGACGTGATGAATCCGTACTCCGGCACGCGGTATGCAACTGATGCGTACCCGGGGTTCGACGACAGCGACGAGGTCGTGACTTCCGAGAAAAAGACGCCGCGCTGGTTCGGCTGGATCAACGGCGTTGCGAAGACGAACGCCGCCGAGCAGATGGCGCTCGCCGTCGCGCGCGAGGGCGCGAAGGAGTGGCGCGCGGCGCGCAGGGCGTACGACTCGCTCGTGCGCGAGTGGCCGCAGTCTCCCGAGGCGCCGCGGGCGCAGGAGGCCCTCGCGCGCATCCTCTGCGAGGAGGAAGGGGACTACGAGCGCGGCTTCCGCGAATACAAGTACCTTCTGGACTTCTACCCGTCCCAGTGCGGGTTCGAGTCCGTGGCCGACACGCTGTACCGCATAGCGAACGAGATGCGGCGGGTCGGCAAGAGGTTTATGTTCAAGCGCTTCGCGAACACGACAGTGGTGCGTCGTGCGTTCGAGGCGGCGGCCTTGCGCTCGCCTGGCGCGAAGTGGGCGCCTGCGGCGCTGCTCGCGGTCGGCGAGCTGCGCGAGGACGAGGGCGAGTGGGAGAAGGCGGTGCTCGTCTATGAGAACCTGCGGAGCCAGCATTCCGCGTCCGACGAGGCGCGCGCGGCGCTTGTGAAGGAGGGCGCGGCGAGGATGAAGCTCCTGCGCATGCACGGCTACAACCGCGAGCGGGCGAAGGACACCGAGTCGTACCTCCGGATGGCGCTCGCGGCCCCGCCGCCGCCGTCCGCGCGGGCGGATCTTGAGAAGTGGCTCGCCGAGACGACGAGGCTTCTGGACGAGGAGGCCTGGGCTGCCGCGAAGTTCTACGACTCCAGGACGCGCACGAAGCGCAGCGCCGTCGAGGCGTACGAGAGGTTCCTCTCGGACAACCCCGCGAGCTCGCACGCGATGGAGGCAAGGGCCAGGCTCCAGGAGCTGAAGGGAGGGACCGGGAAATGAGTCTTGCGGCAAGGTCGTTCCTGGCGGTCGCGCTGGCCGCGTTCGCGGCGGGGTGCGCGTCGTATCGCTGGAGGCCGTCGGTCCCGCCGGAGATGCGCACGGCGTCCGTGCCGGTGTTCCGCAGCGAGGAAGGCCCCGCCGGCCTGGGCGACGAGGTGACTCGGCAGATACTGCGGGAATTGCAGCGCGAGGGGACGTTCAAGGTCGCGCGGCCGGGCGACGCGGCGGTCGAGGTGCAGGGCTCGGTGAGGGCGAAGCCGCCGCGCGTGGTCGCGTACGAGCGCAGGACGGGAAGCAGGGTCCGCGAGCACGTGCTGGAGGCGACGGCGACGGTGAGCTTCATAGACAAGAGGGCCGGGCGGGTGCTGGCGGACGGGCGGAAGTACCGCGCGCGCGTCACCTTCGCGTCCGGCGAGGACGTCCTGACGGGCGCGCGCGACGCGTCGCGCAGGCTTGCCGAGGACCTGGCGCGGCAGGTCGCGGACGACCTTTTGTCGTGGAGGTTCGGCGAATAGCGGAGGAACCGGAAATGAACGAAGTGCATGCAGTCATAGAGCTGAAGATAACGCCGCAGCGCGACAGCGGCTTCGGCAGGATCGCCGAGAGGGTCGCGCGCTACGAGCAGGTGGAGGCGTGCTTCCTGATGTCGGGCGCGTACGACCTGCTGGTGTTCGTGAAGGGCGAGAGCCTGCAGGACGTCGCGCAGTTCGTCGCGCAGGACCTCTCGACGATAGACGGGGTGCTGTCAACCGCGACGCACTTCATGCTGAAGACTTACAAGGCGTCCGGCGTGCTGGACGTCCAGGGGGACGACGGGCGGCTCGCCGTCACGCCGTGAATTGAAGGCAATCTCAAGACCGGAGGGAAAAAAGATGGCAGTTGACTTGGCGCAGAAGGCGCAGAACTTCACGAACCGCGGCCGGCAGGCCCTGGAATCGGGCCGCTACGACGCGGCGATGGACCTCCTGATGGAGGCTATTTCGGCGGCGCCGGACGTCCTGGAGACGCGGCGCCTGCTGAGGACCGCGCAGATCATGAACTTCAGGAAGAACGGCAAGGCCGGCTTCGGCGCGAAGCTCGGCTACATGATGGCCCGCCAGAAGATCATGGGCCTCGTCAAGAAGGGCGAGGGCGCGGAGGCGATGGCCGAGGCGGAGAAGCTCCTCTGCCAGAACCCGCTCGACCCTGACAACATCGAGGCTGCGGTGAAGGCGGCAGAGGCGGCCGGGAAGGCGGACCACGCGGCGATCACCGTCGAGGCGGCGTACGAGTGCGGCAACAAGGACCCGGCGCTCCTCGAGCGCGTTGCGACGTACTACCAGATGGCGAAGAACTGGGAGAGGGCGCGCGACGCATACAGGAAGCTCTCCGAGCTAAAGCCCGGCGACCAGCGCATAATGCAGCTGCTGAAGAACATGGAGGCGCAGGCCACCATGAACGCGGGCTGGGAGCAGAGCGCCGGGAAGAAGGGCGGCTTCCAGAACCTGATCGCGAACAAGGAGCAGGCGAAGAAGCTCGACCAGGCGAACAAGGCCGTCATCACCGGCGACGACGCGGAGTCCCTCATCCAGGAGAAGCTCGCGCAGATCGAGAAGGAGCCGAAGAACATGAACTTCAGGCGCGCGCTCGCGCGCCTCTACATCCAGTCGAAGCGCTACGCCGAGGCGATCGACTGTCTCCAGACCGCCATCGAGGCGGCGGGCGTGATGGACCCCGAGCTGGAGCGCATGCTCTCGCAGACGACGGTGCAGTACTACGACCAGCAGATCGACCTCCTGAAGCAGAACGGGCAGGAGGCGGAGGCCGAGCAGATGAAGCAGGACCGCGACCAGTTCGTGTTCGACGACCTGGCGACGCGCGTCTCGCACTACCCGAACGACCTCCACCTCCGCTACGAGCTGGGCGTGCAGTACTACACCTACGGCTACTACGACGACGCGCTGGAGCACCTCCAGCTCGCGCAGAAGAGCCCGAAGGACCGCCTCTGGGCGCTCTACTACCTCGCGATGTGCTTCCTCGCGAAGGAGCAGACCGACATGGCCGTCATGCAGCTCGAGACCGCGCGCGACGCGATCCCGACGATGGACGACCTCAAGAAGAAGGTCGTCTATCAGCTCGGCCTCTGCGCCGAGCAGGCGGGCGACCTGGAGAAGGCGTACCAGTACTACAAGGACGTCTATTCCACCGACGTCGGCTTCGAGGACCTCGGCGAGCGCATGATGGCCGTCTCGCAGGCCCTGAAGGCGAAGCAGGGGTAGGCGAGAGGGATTGGCGGCGTGGCCGGCGCGGCTGGCGCTGGAACTGGCGTGGCCGGCGAGACTGGAGAGACCGGTGCCCGTCTCGCCGGTTCCGCCAGTTGCGCAAGCCATTCAACTTCAAGAAAGAAAAAGAAACGCCAATGGAAAATCCATTCAGTGGAATCGCGGGGGCGGATGGAGAATGGCGCGACGACAGGTGCGCCGGGATTGGCAGCCCCAAGGAGAGTCGAACTCCTCTACCAAGCATGAAAAGCTCGTGTCCTAGCCGATAGACGATGGGGCCGCGATGAAAGAGCAAATATTATACCAAAACTGTGCGTCGCTTTGCAAGGGGGCGGATAGATGATGTCCGAACGCGAGGCGTACATCGCCTTCAACCTCACGGAGAAGGTTGGCTCTGTGAAGGTCGGCGAGCTAGCGCGTGCGGCGGGCTCTGTCGCCGCCGCATGGGAGGCGTATCCGAAGAAGACAGCGCGCTCGGGCGGCGAGGTTGACTGGAACGCGGAGCTAAAGAGGGCGGCGAAGTTCGGTGTCGAGGTCATAACCCCGGCGGACGAGGCGTATCCGCAGCGGCTGCGCGACGCGCCGGGGCGTCCGCTCGCCCTCTACGTGAAGGGCGACGTCAAGGCGCTCTCGCTCCCGGCGGTCGCCATCGTCGGCACGCGCCGCGCGACGGCCTACGGACTCGACCAGGCGTTCAGGTTCGGCCGCGACCTCGCCGAGGCGGGGTGGTGCGTCGTCTCGGGGCTCGCGCTTGGAATCGACGCGGAGGCGCACAAGGGCGCGCTCGCCGGGAAGGGTGTCACGGTGGGCGTGATAGGCTCCGGGCTCGACCAGTTCTACCCGGAGCAGAATCGCGACCTCGCGCGCGAAATCGTCAGGGCGGGCGGCGCGGTCGTGAGCGAGTTTCCCTTCGGACGCCCCCCGGACCAGCAGACCTTCCCGCAGCGCAACCACGTCGTCGCGGGGCTTGTCGCCGGCGTCGTCGCAATCGAGGCGCCCGTCAAGAGCGGCACTCTCATCACGACTGGGATCGCGGCGGACCTGGGGCGCACCGTCATGGCCGTCCCGGGGCGGGTTGACAGCCGTTCCAGCGCCGGATGCCTCTCGCTCATCCGCGACGGCGCGGTCCTCGTGCGCAGTGCGCGCGACGTCGCAGAGGCGCTGAGCGAGCTGATTCTCGGGAGGGAAGAGGGAAAAGGGAAGAGGGAAGAGGAAAAAGGGAAGAGGGAAGAGGATGTTGAGTCACAGAGCCGTCAAGCTGCTCCTCTGCCGTACCCAGAAACCCAAACACCCACAAACCCAAAAACCAAACAACCCGACTCTTCTCCCTTGCCGAAGTTCTCCATAGAGGAGGCTCTCGTCATGAAGCACGTCGATGCGGAGGGGATTTCGATGGACGAGCTGGTGCGGCGCACGAAGCTTCCCGCCGCGAAGATAAACTCCGTCTGCATGACCCTGCGCGTCAAGGGCCGCATAAGGTTCTTCCCCGGGAACCGCGTCGCGCTTCCGAGGGAGGCGTAAGCCGCAACGGAGGCTGCGGCTTGAGGTCCGCGGCGGCTAGGCGCGGACGAGGAATGTCGTGATGCGGTAGATGTGCTCGACCAGGTTGGGGTCGAGCGTCTGTTCCAGGAACGGGATTACTTCGTGGCGCACCCTGTTGCGCTCGATGGAGACGTCGTCGTTCGAGGCATCCTCGCGCCAGTCCTCGCCGAACTTTCTAAGGTACGCCTTCAGCTCCGCATCGCGGCAGCCGAGGAGCGGGCGTACGAACTTCACCGCTCCCACCTGCGAGCGCTCCTTGATCCCGGCGAGGCCCGTAGGGCCGGACGCGCGGCGGATGCGCATGAGGAACGTCTCCGCGACGTCGTCCATGTGGTGCCCCGTCGCGATGGCGTCCAGGCGCTCGATGCGCATCTGCCGCTCGAAGAAGGCAAGGCGGACGCGGCGCGCGGCCATCTCCAGGGACTCGCCCTTCTGCTGGACGACCTTGGCGTGGAGCCCCTTGAACTTAAGCCCCAGGCGCGCGGCGAGGGCCTTGACGAAGCGGTACTCCTCCTTCGACTCGCGGCGGAGGCCGTGATCGACGTGGAGCACGACGAAGCGCTCCGCCGCGTTCTTCTTCTTCCCGCCCTTCGTGAGCAGGAAGGCGAGCGCGACGGAGTCGGACCCGCCGCTCACGGCAAGCCCGATGCGCCCCGGCGGGAGTATGGACCTGTTGACCCTCATGCGGATATTCTACCAAATATCGCCGCGCCGCGCGCCGATTTTTGGTAAAATATACAGACTATGAGCGAATCATCACTTGCGAACATGATCCTCGGACGATCCGGGCTCTACACCCCCGAGCAGGTCGGCCGCATCGCGTCCGGGCGCGCGGCGAACCCCGGCATGGGGCTCGCGGAGGCCGCCGTCAAGTTCGGCGGGCACCGCGAGGGGGAGTTCCTCAAGGCCGTCGGCGGCGTCCTCGGGCTGCATGTCGTCGATCTCGAGCGCCAGCAGCCCAGCCCGGACGCGCTCACTAAGCTCCCGGCGAGCGCGGTCTATCAGTTCAACGCGCTTCCGTTCGCCACCGACGGCTCGTCCGTCACCGTCGTCGTTTCCGACCCGTTCGACACGAAGGCGGCGGACGGCCTCAGGCTCATAGCGGGGTGCCTCGTCAACACCGCGCTCGCGCCGGCCGAGGAGGTCGAGAAGGCGATCAAGAAGTACTACGGCGTGGGCGCGGACGCGATCGAGAAGATGATCGAGGACGGCCGCTACTCGGTTGACGACGACATCGGCGCGATGACGAAGATCGACGTCAACGAGATGGGGGAGGAGGCGTCGATCGTCCGCTTCGTCAACCAGATCATCGCCGAGGCCGACCGGCAGGGCGCGACCGACATCCACATCGAGCCGCAGGAGACGGAGCTCAGGATCCGCTACCGCATCGACGGCATGCTCCACAAGGTCGACGTCCCGCCGCAGCTGAACCGCCTCAAATCCGCCATCATCTCGCGCATCAAGGTCATGGCGAACCTCGACATCGCCGAGAAGCGCCTGCCGATGGACGGACGAATCGGCATAAGGATCGGCGGGCAGGACATCGACATCCGCGTCTCGACGATGCCCGCCGCGTACGGCGAGTCGATCTCGCTGCGACTTCTCGCGAAGAGCGGAAGCTTCGTCAAGATGGACGACCTCGGCTTCAACGAGCGCGACTACGCGGTCGTGGACAAGATCATCCACCGCCCGAACGGAATCTTCCTCGTGACGGGGCCGACCGGCTCCGGAAAATCGACTTCGCTCTACTCGTTCCTCCACGAGGTGAACAAGATCGACGTGCGCATAATGACGGCCGAGGACCCGATAGAGTACCACATGGCCGGCATCAACCAGGTGCAGATGCAGGCGGACATCGGCATGACCTTCGCGCGCGCGCTCCGCGCCTTCCTGCGCCAGGACCCGGACATCATCATGGTCGGCGAAATCCGCGACCGCGAGACGGCCGAGATCGCGATCAACGCGTCGCTCACGGGCCACATGGTGTTCTCGACCCTGCACACGAACGACGCCGCCGGCGCGTTCCCGCGACTCATCGACATGGGCGTCGAGCCGTTCCTCATCGCGTCCGCCGTCGCGGGCGTCATGGGCCAGCGCCTCTGCCGCCGCCTCTGCCAGAAGTGCATGAAGGAGGTCCCGCTCGACCGCAAGTACTACACGCTCGACTACCCGCCGGAGCGGGACACCGTGTTCGAGCCGGTCGGCTGCGACGCCTGCACCAGGACCGGCTACAAGGGGCGCCGCGCGCTCTTCGAAGTGCTGGACGTGGACGAGGACATCGAAGGCGCGATCGTCCGCCGCGAGAACGCGACGCAGATCAGGAACCTGTCGCTCTCGAAGGGCATGAAGACCCTCCGCGAGGACGGCTGGGCCAAGGCGTTCAGGGGCGTCACCAGCGTCAAGGAGATCATGCGCGTCACCGAGGACCAGTAGCCTGGCGCGGCCCGGAAAACAACCTGCAAGACAAGGGAGACAACGAAAATGCTGACATGGATGGACAGCCTCAAGGGGCGTTCGATGATGCGCCTCGCATCGTTCACGGACGAGGAGATGCTGAACTTGATAGACCTCGCCGCGCAGCTCAAGGCGCGCCGCGCGGCAGGCGTGAGCGGCGATTTGCTGCACCGCAAGAACGTCGCGCTCATCTTCGAGAAGAGCTCGACGAGAACGCGCAACTCGACCCTGATCGCCATCCGCGACGAGGGCGGGAACGGCGAGTACCTCACTCGCCCCGACATCCACTTCGGCAAGAAGGAGTCCGTCAAGGACACCGCGCGCGTCCTCGGGCGCATCTACGACGGCATCCTCTTCCGCGGCTTCCGCCAGGCGGACTGCGAGGATCTAGCGAAGTACTCGGGCGTTCCGGTGTGGAACGGCCTTACGGACGACTACCACCCGACGCAGATATTCGCCGACCTCCTCACCGTCAAGGAGACTTTCGGCTCGCTCAGGGACGTCACGGTCTCTTACGTCGGCGACGGAAGGAACAACGTCGCGAACTCGCTCATGATGGGCTGCGCGAAGTGCGGGGTAAGGTACGTCTGCTGCACGCCGAGGGAGCTCTGGCCGGACGAGGCGGTCCTTGCCGAGGCGGAGGCCGTCGCGAAGCGCAACGGAGTCGATATCCGCGTCTTCGACGACCCCGTGAAGGGCGTCAGGGGCGCGAACGTCCTCTACACGGACGTCTGGGTCTCGATGGGCGAGGAGTCGAAGACGGCGGAGCGCATCAAGATGCTTCGACCCTACCAGATCAACATGTACCTCATGCGCGCGACGGGCAACATCGACGGACGGCTCATGTTCCTCCACTGCCTCCCGGCGTTCCACGACAACAACACGGAGGCGACGAAGGACTGCGGGGCGCTGGAGGTGACGG
>JAEEGL015188145.1_pt1 | contig 26641 bp, 17 predicted proteins | sample 9134231 | NCBI WGS metagenome assembly JAEEGL01 (sample SAMN16246548, study PRJNA631951) | gut metagenome | biome: gut microbiome; feature: rumen; material: fiber-attached | host: Bos | place: Iran: Karaj | collected 2018-10 | reverse complement strand
TGCAGTCCGTTAAGAAGGAGGTTCATGATATAGTTAACCTTCTTACCGTGCAGAAGTTAAGGGAGAGTCATGGACTTAAGACTCCCGATATTTCAAGACACATGGTGTTTACCGGAAATCCGGGAACGGGCAAAACCACCATCGCAAGACAGCTTGCGACTGCATACTGTTCGCTGGGTATACTTAAGAAGGGCCATCTTGTGGAGACTGACAGAGCCGGGCTTGTAGCAGGATATATGGGACAGACTGCGGAGAAGGTCAGGGAGGTGGTTGAATCGGCTCTTGACGGGATACTGTTCATCGACGAGGCTTACACACTTGTCAGTGACAGGGAGGGTGATTACGGACAGGAAGCGATCGACACCCTGCTTAAGATGATGGAGGATAATCGCGACAGGCTGGTTGTTATCGTTGCAGGGTATCCGGATCTTATGGAGAAGTTCATTTCGTCCAATCCCGGTCTGCGTTCGAGGTTTAACAGATATATTCAATTCGAAGATTACAAGGATGATGAACTGTTTGAGATCTTCCTCGGAAGATGCAGGGAGCAGGATTATGTGGTGGATAAATCCGTTTATAAGGTGCTTAGGGATCATATAGCCGGTCTGCGTAAGGAAGAGGGAGAGAATTTCGGCAATGCAAGAAGCGTGCGTAACTACTTCGAGCAGGTGATAAGCAATCAGGCCAACCGGATCGTTATGACTATGGGCGACGAAGCTTCGTCAGAGACAGGCGGAAATAACGGACGTAACACACTTATGGAAATAACCTTGGAGGATCTGTAAAATTTATCAGCACTCACCATTGACGAGTGCTAATAATGTTGCTATAATGTAATTATTCAGAGGGTTAACGAAGTATTTTGAGAATTCGTCATAAGATACCTGTTCTGAGTAGTTACATTTTTTATTTACAGAAAGAGGTGAGGTTTTATGGATATCAACCTGTTTACACAGAAGAGCCGCGAGGCATTAAATGACATTGAGCAGATAGCGATGGAGAACGGTAATCAGGAGATGGTGCAGGCGCACCTTCTGTATGCGTTACTGAATCAGGAGGACGGTCTTATTCCCAAGATGATCGAGAAGATGGAAATAAACCTCCCGTATTTTAGGGATGCGGTTAAGCGTATCATTGACGGACGACCCAAGGTACAGGGCGGTAAGCGGTACTGGAGCCAGAAGCTGAATGATGCGGTACTTTCGGCCGAAAAGGAACTTAAGCTTTTCGGTGACGAATACGTGTCGGTGGAGCATATTATGCTTTCGCTCATTGCACATCCCGATAAGGAAATGAAGGCTCTGTTCACCGAGTTTGGTATAACAAGAGAGAGGTTCCTACAGGCACTGCAGGCTGTAAGGGGTAACCAGAGGGTATCAAGTGACAATCCGGAAGCTACTTACGATACGTTGGAGAAATACGGTGTCGAGCTTGTTGAGAAGGCTAAGGCACAGAAGATGGATCCGGTTATCGGAAGGGATGATGAGATAAGGAATGTCATTAGGATCCTGTCAAGAAAAACGAAGAACAATCCGGTGCTGATAGGTGAACCGGGTGTCGGTAAAACTGCTGTTGTTGAGGGACTTGCGCAGCGTATCGCAGGCGGGGATGTACCCGAAAATCTGAAAGATAAGAAAATATTCTCACTCGATATGGGTGCCTTGGTAGCTGGTGCCAAGTACAGGGGTGAGTTCGAGGAAAGACTTAAGGCTGTGCTTGAGGATGTGAGACAGTCGGATGGGGAGATCATTCTGTTCATAGATGAGCTTCATCTTATTGTCGGGGCCGGTAAGACGGACGGAGCAATGGATGCCGGCAACATGCTTAAGCCCATGCTTGCGCGTGGTGAGCTTCACTGCATAGGAGCGACGACTCTTAATGAATACCGTCAGTATATCGAGAAGGATGCTGCTCTTGAGCGCCGTTTCCAGCCGGTTATGGTTGATGAACCTACGGTTGAAGAGACTATTTCGATCCTCAGAGGTCTTAAGGAAAGGTATGAGAATTTCCACCATGTTAAGATCACCGATTCCGCGCTGGTGTCGGCTGCCGTACTTTCTCACAGATACATTTCGGACAGGTTCCTTCCCGATAAGGCGATCGATCTTGTTGATGAAGCCTGTGCACTTATCAAGACAGAGCTTAATTCGATGCCGACCGAACTTGATGAGCTTAACAGAAAGGTGACTCAGCTTAAGATAGAGGCGGAGGCTCTTAAGAAGGAGAATGACAGGCTCAGCATGGAAAGGCTTGAGGCACTTAATGTGGAGCTTGCCGAGAAGAATGAGGAGCTGACCAACAGGATGGCTCAGTGGGAGAATGAGAAGAAGTCTGTTGAGAAGCTGCAGGAGCTTCGTGAACAGATAGAAGATAGCAGAAACGAGCTTGCAATTGCCCAGCGAAACGGTGATTATACAAGAGCCGGGGAGCTTCAGTATGATGTTATCCCGAGGCTTACACAGACATTGGAAGATGCCGAGCGTATGGTGAATGATTCCGATGCGGGTAAACTGGTACATGAGAATGTTTCGGATCAGGAGATAGCACGTATCATATCCAGATGGACGGGAATACCTGTGGCCAAGCTGACCGAAAGCGAACGCAGCAAGACTCTGCATCTTGATGATGAGCTTCATAAGAGGGTCATCGGTCAGGATGAAGCCGTTACCAAGGTGTCTGAGGCGATAATAAGGAGTAAGGCGGGGATCAAGGATCCGAAGAGACCTATAGGTTCTTTCCTGTTCCTCGGTCCGACAGGTGTCGGTAAGACAGAGCTTGCAAAATCACTCGCGCAGAGCCTTTTTGATGATGAGAACAATATGGTAAGGATCGATATGTCCGAATACATGGAGAAGTATTCCGTATCCCGGCTTATCGGAGCACCTCCCGGATATGTAGGCTATGAGGAGGGCGGACAGCTTACGGAAGCCGTAAGGCGGAAACCTTACTCGGTTGTACTCTTTGATGAGGTCGAAAAGGCGCACCCGGATGTGTTTAATGTACTACTTCAGGTGCTTGATGACGGACGTATCACGGATTCACAGGGGCGGACTGTTGATTTCAAAAACACGATCCTTATCATGACGAGTAACATAGGTTCTTCATATCTGCTTGACGGGATCGATGAAGCGGGCGAAATAAAACCGGAAGCCGAAGAGGCTGTAATGGAGGATCTTCGGGCGCATTTCCGTCCCGAGTTCCTCAACCGTCTGGATGAGACCATTATGTTCAAGCCGCTTACCAGGGATAACATCGGAGGTATCGTTGAACTGCTGATCGCTGACCTCAATAAGAGACTGAGTGACAGAAACCTTACCATAAAGCTGACAGATGAGGCTATGCATCAGGTGATCGAGGGCGGTTATGATCCTGTATACGGTGCAAGACCGCTGAAACGTTATCTTCAGAGATATGTGGAAACGCTTAGTGCAAAGAAGATACTGAGCGGAGATGTTTCGGAAGGTGATGTGATAACAATAGATGTGATTGACGGCGAGCTGAATGTCCGTTAAAGTTGAGTCAGGGGAGCCGGTGAGTCACCGGAAACCTCCCCTGACTTATTTTTTGAGGGTAGTGTAAAGCAGATTGTGATAAATGAGAACCGTCATAAAGGTAAGGATCCATCGTCTTAAGACATTCGTGATGAAGAATGCAAACCGCAAGCGGTCCCCCCCTTATGACAAATGAAAGAGAGACAGAAAAGTGACAGGGACCGGAATGTACGTTGGGATAAAAATATTAATGATTACGATCTCGTTCTTGTTTGTTACCCTGATGCCGGGATGTAAAAAGAAACCGGACATATTGGGACAGGAACCTGTTATTCCGCTGGTTGAGAGCAGTGTATCGGAAAACACGGAAGGTAAGGATGGTAATAAAACGGATAGTGAAACGGATGATCTGTCGGAGCTTATGTCCGATGGGACAGCAGACGACATGACATATGATACGGCGGATGAGTCTGCTGATAAGCCCGGTGAGGCTGAGGGATCATACATAAGTGCGGAGTTCCCGGAACTTCATGTGGAAGGAGAATATGAGGAATATGAAGTGTCGGGGATACAGCTGAACGAGGAACAGCTGGCCAAATTGTCTGCCTTTTTTAACCTTAAAGAAGTGAATCCCTATCTTATGCAGGTTTATCTTATTCCTCAGGACTACGATGAAACGCTTGAAACGGAATGGGTTAACATAACTTGTGTGGGCGGATCGTATGATTCGAACAGATTATACAGTGTCTTTTACAAAAAGGAAGGCAGTAATGCCCTGTGGAATGTGGTGATGAGAAGGAAAGACAGTGATGATGCAGCTGATGAGGATGATGATCCGGGGATAGAAGTGGGGGATTACAGATTTCATTCCAATCAGATGCTGGCAGACGAGTAGAGAACCGATAACAGGCAATGTGAAAGGACAAGGAGTGACATTTCCGGAATTACTTTGATTTGGAGAGAAGCCTGGCGATAACAGGGGTCAGGATAACTGCCATCATAATACCTATGGCAGCCTGGAGAAGGTTGTACGGGATCCCGCTGGCAGCCGTATATATGGCCGAGGTCAGTATTGAACGGTTTAGCCGGTTGTTCTGATATATCATCAAAAGAAGGGTATAAAGAAAATAGCCTGATACCATGAGCAGCTCACCTGCGGCACCGGAGATCGCGGTATTCATGTAATCGTAACGGCCTGAATAGGTCTTCTTCTTTAAAAGACGGTAACATATTGCAGCTGCTGTTGCGGTGAAGGCCTTGATGACGAAGGTGGCAGGAGCCATAGCGGTATATCCGCCGAGGAGATCTGCGAGAGCACAGCCTGTTCCCGCCGATAAAGCACCGGGCAGAGGTCCCAGTACCATTCCGCAGGTAAGAACAAAACCGTCCCCAAGGTTTACATAACCTCCGGTTGGTATCTCCAGTTTGATCACCATGGTTGCAATACACGTAAGGGTTGTGAGAAGCACAATCCTTATTCTTTTTTCGGAAGATGTAAGTTTATCCATATCTCAAGTATAGCGGTTTTTGTTATATAATCAAGTGACTGTTCTTAAATAACATTCAGATATCCTTTTCTTTAAATATTTGCTTCATATAACCTTTCTTTGGATATGTACCGACCGGAATGGTTACAAACGGGCTCGGATATGATATAATCATAGTACATGTTTTGCGATCCGGATGACTGGTTAAAATAGGTGGTTTTATATGAAATTTGTGCACATTAAGCAGATCAAGGGCTCCAGAAGCCTGTACGGTTCTTTCCTGTATATAGCGTTGTTCCCGCTCTTCCTTTTTGGGATTGTCATGATGATATACAGTTCTTATACGCTTACGAGAAATATTCAGGAGGAAGTCAGCAACAACCTTCGTAATGTTGGAGTTGCGGTTCTTGCTGCATATGAGGCGGCATATCAGGGAGATTACAATGTCATAATAGTGGACGGTAGGGTTGAATTCTATAAAGGAAACACTCTCTTAAGCGGTGATAATGCACTTATTGATGACATACGGAATGATACAGGTGTTGATATATCCATATTTTTCTATGACACAAGAGTACTTACCACAATAACGGATGCCGAAGGCAACCGCATGATCAACAAGGGAGCGAATACCACGATACTCAATACGGTGGTCAATAACAGGACGGACTGTTTTTATAACAATGTTCTGATAGGAGACAAAAGATATTTTGCATATTATATGCCGATAATGTCCTGGGACGGACTCACGTGCCTTGGAATGATAGGCATGGCGACTCCTGCCGAGAATGTTACTCATATGGTAAGGAGCTCGGTCATAAGAAATCTCCTTATCATGATGCTCGCAATGTTTATCACGGCCTGGTTTATCCTGCATTTCACTTCCGGACTTATCGATATAATACGGAAGATCATGGTATTCCTGACTGAGATTTCGGGCGGAAATCTTTCGGCGGAGCTTGATCCCAAGGTTATTTCGAGGCCTGATGAACTGGGAGAGATGGGAAGGCTTACCAACAAGCTGCGAGCTTCGCTGAGAAAGCTTATCGAAAGGGATGCACTTACCGAGATTTACAACAGAAGATACTGTTACCGAAAGCTTGAGGATATGATAGACAAAGCAGTACCGTATACCCTTGCCGTGGGAGATATTGACTTTTTCAAGCATTTCAATGATGAGTTCGGACACGACTGTGGTGATGCGGTACTTGTCGAGGTGGCACATACACTGAATGACAATATGAGGGGTAACGGATTTGCCGCAAGATGGGGCGGTGAGGAATTTCTGCTTGTATTTGAGAATATAAGCGGAATGGCAGCCACGCTTGTGACGGAGAGGATACTGGATGATGTCAGGCAGAAGCTGGTTGAACACGAAGGTAAGTTCCATTCGGTTACCATGTCCTTCGGAGTTGCCCAGGCAGATCCACTCCTGTCACTTGATGCGAATATTGATGTCGCCGATCAGAGGCTGTATCAGGCCAAGGAAGGCGGGAGAAACCGAGTTGTCGGTGAGTGATGTTATATCGGGACAGACATAAGGATGATGACAGGAAGTTTTGAGTTGATAAAGAGGTGACAAAATGCAGGACACACGAAGACAAAAGGTAAAAACACACAGATTTGAACCGACCGATACCATATCGGGGTTCCCGGTACGCCCCGGCTTCTTTGATCGTGTGGGGGCCAGTATATTTTCGGGTGGCGTTAACTTCACCATATATTCCATAAATGCAACTGCCTGTACACTGTGTCTGTTTCATCATCATGAGGATGAGCCGTTTGCAAGGCTTGACTATCCGGAGAATTACAGGATAGGAAATGTATTTTCCATGTTTGTGTTCGGACTTGAGGTTGAGAATATAGAGTATGCTTACTGTTTTGACGGACCATACGAGCCCGAGAAGGGGCTTCTGTTTGATAAGAAGCAGTATATCCTCGATCCTTTTGCGAGAGCGGTTGCCGGACAGAGTGTCTGGGGACAGAAATTTTCCGATGCCAGATTTTTTAAGGCAAGGATAGTAAGGGATGATTTTGACTGGGGAAATGATTCCTCGCCCAATTACAAGATGAATGAGCTTGTGATCTATGAGCTGCATGTTCGGAATTTCACTATAGATCCCTCTTCAGGTGTGAAAAGACCCGGAACCTTTGAAGGTATAAAAGAGAAGATACCGTATTTTAAGGAGCTTGGAATTAACTGTATCGAGCTTATGCCGGTATTTGAATTCAATGAAATGCTCAATATGAGAGAGTATAACGGTAACAGGCTGTATGAGTGCTGGGGGTACAATTCCACCTGCTTCTTTGCGCCCAATACAATATATGCGCCGGATGATAAGTACAATCACGAGGGTACGGCGCTTAAGGAACTGGTCCGTGAGCTTCATAAAAACGGGATCGAGGTGATCCTTGATGTTGTGTTCAATCATACGGGTGAGGGAAATGAAGAAGGTCCCTGTTTTTCATTTAAGGGACTTGACAACAATATATACTATATGCTGACTCCCGACGGTAAATACTATAATTTCAGCGGGTGCGGCAATACTCTTAACTGCAATCATCCGATAGTCCAGCATCTTGTGAGAGAGTGCCTCAGATATTGGACAATTAATTACAGGGTGGACGGCTTCAGGTTCGATCTTGCAACCATACTCGGACGAAACGAAGACGGAACGCCGATGAGCAAGCCTCCGCTGATACAGAGCCTGGCGTTTGATCCTGTTCTTGGCAATGTAAAGCTTATTGCGGAAGCCTGGGATGCCGGCGGTCTGTATCAGGTTGGTAAGTTCCCTTCCTGGAACAGATTCTCCGAATGGAACGGAATGTACAGGGATGATATGAGGAGATTTTTGAAGGGTGACGATGGAATGGCAGGCGCGGCCGCTATAAGGCTTAAGGGCTCTCCCGACCTGTATCCCGAGGATATCGGAAGCAGGAATGCATCCGTTAATTTTCTGTCATGTCATGACGGCTTTACACTGTACGATCTGTATTCTTACAATGAAAAGCACAATGAAGCAAACGGATGGAACAATACGGACGGAGCCAATGACAATAACAGCTGGAACTGCGGCATAGAGGGTGAAACGGATGATGAAGCGGTATTAAAGCTGAGACACAGGATGGTCATGAACGCCGCTATTGCTCTCCTTATGAGCCGGGGAACCCCCATGTTCTATTCGGGTGATGAGTTCGGAAACAGTCAGTATGGCAATAACAATGCATACTGTCAGGATAATAAGGTGGCATGGCTTGACTGGAACGACAGGGAGAAGAATGCGGACATTTTTGAACTGTTTAAGTTCATGATCGCATTCAGACATAAGCATTCAGCCATCAGAAAGAAACATTCGAGTTCTTACGGACTTCCTCCGATCAGCACACACGGATTTGTTCCGTGGATGGATGATTACTCATGGGAAAGCAAACAGGTGGGCATAATGTATGCCGGCAGATCGGATATAGTGTACGCATGCTTTAATGCTTACTGGGAGGAGATCGAGATCACGCTTCCAGAGATACCGGATGGTAACGGGAGCTGGATCTGCGTGGTGGATACATGGGCTACTCCCGTGATCAGACGAAGAAAAGTGGATACATTAAATTACAGGATGGGGCCAAGGAGCGCGATCGTGCTTGAGTACAAATAAGCAGGTCCGAGGCAGATATTTTATGGAGCGGTAGTGTATGAACAGAAAGACGGAAGGCAGTGTAATAACACTGGCTGCGATTTTTATGGGAATAGTGACGGTGGCGGTCGGAGTACTGCTGATACGTGAAACGGCGATAGTGGCATCGTTTTACAATCAGCTTGCCGGTATGGCAGACAGCAGTACTGTATATGTTCAGGACGGAAAGTTTTTAAGAAACGGTTCCGATTCACTTACAAACGAGTGCAGGGCGTTCGTGGTCACCGGAGACAGGGACAGGCTTTACAACTATTTCGACGTTCTGAACGGTGAAAGAAACAGGGATAAGATCCTGTCCTTCATTGACGAGCCCGGTATATCCGAAGAAGCCGGGATCAAGCTGACGAAAGCAGTTAATTCATCCGATGAGCTCACCGGTCTTGAATATCATGCGATAGCGCTTGCCGCACTTGCATACGGGTATTTCGACAGCGAGGAAACACAGCTTCCCGATGAGATAAAGTACTATGATTTTGAACCATATGAGAACAATGTAAGCCCGGAGGAACAGCTTGCAATGGCCAATAAGCTGATCTTTTCCGACAGCTATGACCGTTCCAAGAAGAAGATATACGAATACATCGATGACTTTGTGGCTGAGGGAGTTGCTGATGTTAACATGAAGCTGACGACGGTGGTCTCGGATCTCAACAGATCGCTCAGATATCAGAAGACGCTAATTTATGTATTTTTTGCCGTGCTTTTGATAACACTTCTTCTTCTTGTAAGGATGAACAGAAGATTCGTCGGAAGAGGCGATGAGATAGACGGGCTGAATGCTGATATAACCAGACTTAAGAATGATCTTAATGCATCAAATAAGGAGAGGGATCAGGCAAACAGTGCTAAGAGTGTATTTCTTGCGGGAATGTCGGGAGCCATAAGAAGTCCCATAAACAGTATCATAGAGCTTGCCGAGAATGCTGTTTCGGGAGGAAATGAGGAAAAGGATAAGGATGAGTATCTTGCGAAAATAGATCAGACGGCACATATTCTTCTTGAGCAGGTAAATGAGATATTAACGCTTGGACGTACGGAGACAGGCATGGTAGCTCTGCGTAACGATCCGCTTAATATAAGCAACTTTATCGACAGCTGTACGAATATTGTTGCCAATCAGCTCAGTGAGGCGGGACGTGTATTTGAAAAAGAAGTCGGACTTATACTACATCCCAACGTCAGGGGTGATGAGCTGCATTTAAGACAGGTGATCCTTAATATAGTGGATAATGCCATCAAGTTCACACGTGAGGGAGACAGGGTGTCCTTTTCCATCTCGGAAGAGATTGATACGGAAGGAAACACCGGCACGGCGTTCTATCACATTGAGATAGAGGATAGCGGTATCGGAATGAGCGAGCGATACCGGAGCCACATATTTGACAGCTTCCATATGGACAGCGATCTGTCGGATGCCGGCCTTGGTATAGGTATGAGCATAACCAAACGGTATGTTGAGATGATGGGAGGATCGATCGATGTCCGGAGTGAGCTGCAGAAAGGTACTAAGTTCACTCTTGTCATTCCCATGGAGATATTAAAGTCGACGGAACGTGATCCGGCATCGGATGAGGGACACAGGCTTGAAGGATCCCGTATACTTGTTGCCGAGGACAATGAGCTTAATATGGAGATCACAAGAAAGATGCTCATTGCCGAGGGCGCAGAGGTGATACCTGCAGAAAACGGACTGATAGCACTGAGCCTGTTCAAATCATCCCATGAGAACACCATAGATGCGATCCTGATGGATATAGCGATGCCCACTCTTGACGGAATAGCAGCCGCCAAGGAAATAAGGTCGATATCCAGGAATGACTCAAAGACCGTTCCCATAATAGCAATGGTTGCCAGCAATACAACAGAGGATATCAGCAGGCTGCTTGAAGCGGGAATGAATGATTATATATCTAAACCTGTGGATGTTACCCAGCTTGTAAAGACGCTGATGAGCGCAATGCGTAACCAGTCCAATCTGCTGGCTGAACGTCTTGAGAAGGCATTAAGGGATGCAAATACCGATGCGCTGACAGGTGTCAAGAACAGGAATGCCTTCGAGATGTCTACGGGACGTATCGATGTGGAGATAGAGAGCGGGGAACCGATGGAGTTCGCCATAGTTATCTTCGATGTTAACGGGCTTAAGGATATAAATGATAATGTGGGACATGATGAAGGCAACAAGCTGCTTGTCAATTCCTGCCGGCTTATCTGTCGTACATTTAAGCGAAGTCCCGTATTCAGGATAGGCGGTGACGAATTTGTCGCAATACTGAGATATGATGACTATGAAACAAGAAATGACCTTGTCGGAGGTCTGCTTGAAAAAATGACTGCCGAGAATTACACACCGCTGGATCCGACCAATGTTTCGTTTGCGCTCGGTATGGCGGAGTTTGACCGTTCAATTGACAGCTGCTGTTCGGATGTGTTCAAGCGTGCCGATGCGATCATGTACGAACACAAGAAGTCGATCAAGGGAGAAGGGAACATCAGGTAGAAGGGAAAAATGAGCGGAGTGGAATAAAGATAGGAGTTTTGGGAATGCTTCCCCTTGACAAGACCGCCATAGTTATAAGATAATTAACGATTGCGAAGGCAATTTAAAGGAGATAAAAAATGAGCAGAGAACTTAGCAAAACCTATGATCCGAAGGGAATGGAGGAGAGGATATATAAAAAGTGGATAGATAAGAACTATTTCCACGCTGAGGTCGACAGGAGCAGGAAACCTTTTACAATTGTGATCCCGCCCCCGAATATTACGGGTCAGCTTCATATGGGGCATGCTTTTGACAATACGATGCAGGATATCCTTATCCGTTTTAAGCGAATGCAGGGGTACAATGCACTGTGGCAGCCGGGATGTGATCATGCAAGTATCGCGACAGAGGTCAAGATAATAGAAAAGCTTAAGGAAGAGGGGATAAATAAGGAAGATCTCGGACGTGAGGGCTTCCTTAAACGTGCATGGGAATGGAAAGAGGAATACGGCGGAAGGATAGTTGAGCAGCTTAAGAAGCTTGGCTCATCCTGTGACTGGGAACGGGAGCGCTTCACCATGGATGAAGGCTGCAATAAGGCCGTAACCGAGGTGTTCGTTAATCTGTACAAAAAAGGACTCATATATAAGGGCAATAAGATAGTCAACTGGTGTCCTGTATGTCAGACCACTATTTCCGATGCCGAGGTTGAGCATGAGGAGCAGGCAGGTCATTTCTGGCATATCAGATATCCGAAGGCAGGAACCCCGGAGGCTGAAGCCATGCTTGCGGGCAGGAAGTGTGATGCTGCCAGTGAAGACAATTACGTTGTAGTTGCTACAACCCGTCCCGAGACAATGCTCGGTGATACGGCACTTGCCGTAAATCCGGAGGACGAGCGCTATACGGCGATAGCAGGTAAGACGGTAGTACTTCCTTTGATGAACAAGGACATTCCGGTCATCACGGATTCCTATGTTGACAAGGAATTCGGAACAGGTGTTGTTAAGATCACTCCGGCTCACGACCCCAATGACTTCGAGGTTGGTCAGAGGCATGATCTTGAAATAATAAATGTAATGAACGATGATGCCACTATCAATTCAAGGGGTGGAAAATACGAAGGACTTGAAAGATATGAGGCAAGGAAGCAGGTTGTAAGCGATCTGGAGGCTCTCGGCCTTCTTGTTAAGGTAGAGGATCATTCACACAATGTCGGAACACATGACCGTTGCGGGTGTACTATCGAACCGATGGCCAAGGCACAGTGGTTTGTTGCGATGGAGGAGCTTGCAAGGCCTGCGATAGAAGTACTGAAAGCAACAAGAGAGGGGCGTGACTGTGAGTACGGAAAGCTTCAGTTCGTTCCGGAGAGGTTTGACAAGACATATCTTCACTGGCTTGAGGGAATACGCGACTGGTGTATTTCAAGACAGCTGTGGTGGGGACACAGGATACCCGCATATTACTGTAAGGATTGCGGTGAGGTCATAGTATCGAAGGATGCTCCTATAGTCTGCCCAAAGTGCGGTAAGTCACATCTTAAGCAGGATGAGGATGTTCTGGATACATGGTTCTCATCGGCATTGTGGCCGTTTTCGACACTGGGCTGGCCCGAAAAAACAGAAGAGCTTGATTACTTCTATCCGACTGATGTACTGGTTACCGGTTATGACATCATCTTCTTCTGGGTGGTGCGTATGGTATTCTCCGGTATAGAGCATACAGGCCATTCACCCTTCCATACCGTCCTTATTCATGGTCTTGTAAGGGATTCGCAGGGACGCAAGATGTCCAAGTCACTCGGCAACGGTATCGATCCCCTTGAGATCATAGATAAGTACGGAGCCGATGCTCTCCGGCTTATGCTCATGACGGGAAATGCTCCGGGTAATGATATGCGTTTCTATTATGAGAAGGTTGAGGCATGCCGTAACTTCGCCAATAAGGTATGGAATGCATCACGTTTCATAATGATGAATATGGAAGGCAAATCTGTGGTCAAGCCGGGAGAGGCCGATCTGCAGCCCGTTGATAAATGGATAATAAGCAGGCTGAACACTGTTGTCCGCGATGTTACGGACAACATGGAAAAGTATGAGCTTGGAATAGCGGTAGGCAAGATATATGACTTTATCTGGGATGAACTGTGCGACTGGTATATTGAAATGGTTAAGCCCCGCCTGTACAATTCGGATGACAGTGCGTCACAGAATGCCGCTCTGTACACATTAAGGTCTGTGCTTATTGATTCGCTCAAGCTTCTTCATCCGTATATGCCGTTTATTACGGAAGAGATTTATTGTACCCTGAATGAAGCTGATGGTGCAGGGGGGTTGAGATCAGAGGACGATGGTAACAGGGAAAGCATAATGATATCCTCGTGGCCGGTATATGATGAGGCACGTACCTATGAGAAGGAAGAGAGGGATATCGAGATAATCAAAGAGGCTGTAAGAGGAATAAGAAACGCACGTACCGGAATGAATGTTCCGCCGTCAAAGAAGGCGCATGTTTATATTGTGACCGGGGATAAGGATATCTGTAAGACCTTTGAAGAGGGTAAGCTGTTCTTTGCATCGCTTGCATATGCATCGGATGTTTCGATACAGTCGGATAAGACGGGTATCGCAGATGATTCGGTATCGGTTGTAATACCGGGTGCGGACATTTATATTCCATTTGCCGAACTGGTTGACATAAAACAGGAAATCGAACGTCTGAAGAAGGAAGAAGAAAGGCTTGAGGGTGAGCTTAAGAGAGTTAACGGAATGCTTAACAATGAGAAGTTTATAAACAAGGCACCCGCAGCCAAGATAGAAGAAGAAAAGGAAAAGCTTGCCAAATATACACAGATGATGGATCAGGTAAGAGAGAGGCTTTCCCAGCTGTCATAATGAAGCTGCCGCCTTATGACAAAGGATGAGGATACAGAGTATGATCAATTTCGAAGAAGAATTAAAGAAGTTCCATCCGAGTATTGAACTTGAAGGAGTGGAGGAGTCTGTGCGGAATCATGATATGTCCGATATGGCAGATATATTTCTCGCGATGATGAAAGAGAAGGCCGATGCAGCAACTGCGGCACGGGCGGAAGGTCAGGCGCAGGCTCAGGCACAAATGGAACAGATGATGATGATGAGTAATCCGATCATGTAGGATCCGGGTTTCAGGTAATAAATATGAAATGCTATCAATGCGGTAACAACCTGTCGGAAGAGAATTTCTGTACGGGGTGTGGGGCCGATGTCGGTGTATACAAGAAAATAATGGCTATGTCCAATTACTATTACAATGACGGGCTGGCCAAAGCGAATGTACGTGATCTGTCAGGTGCTGTATTAAGTCTGCGTTGCTCTCTCAAATACAACAAGAAGAACAAGGAAGCGCGAAATCTTCTCGGATTGGTGTATTTCGAGATGGGAGAGGTGGTGCTTGCACTCAGTGAATGGATAATCAGTAAGAACCTTGATCCCGTTAAAAATATCGCGGATGAGTATATCGGGGCGATCCATTCCAATCCTACAAGGCTCGACAATATAGACCAGACGATCAAGAAATACAATCAGGCACTTCAGTACTGTTATCAGGGCAGCAAGGATCTTGCGATAATACAGCTTAAAAAGGTGTTGTCCATAAACCGGAATCTGATAAGCGGATATCAGCTGCTGGGTCTTCTGTATATAAATACGGGGGATTACGATAATGCAAAGAGAACGCTTTTCAAGGCTTTGTCGGTAGACGCCGGAAATACGACAACCCTGGGTTATATAAAGGAAGTCAACAGACTCATAAGGGAGAAGGAGGAGAAGACCGGAAAAAGGGTCAGTTCTCTCCCGATGGATACGATCAGTTACCAGAACGGAAATGAGGTCATTATCCAGCCTGTATATGAGAAGGAAAAGAGGGGCTTTTCCAGTATTGTCAATATAGCCATCGGATTGGTTGTAGGTGTGGCCATTTCATGGTTCCTTATCCTGCCGGCAAGGATATCCGGACAGAATCAGCTCAGTGATGAAAAGTTCAAGGAAGTCAGTGAGCAGCTGGCGGCGGAGCAGGCATCGAGACAGGAGATTGAAAAAGCCCTGTCGGATAAACAGAACCAGATGGATGAGCTTCAGAGACAGTATGATGATATGACCGGTGCCTCGGGCAGAAGAACGGAACTTGACTATCTGATGGACGCCGCCACCACTTATGTAAAGGATCCCACGGATTCCTTGACGATCATGGAGGAGATGGATCATATTTCCGAAGAATATGTCGAAACCTCCAAGGATTCCTTCAGGAACCTGTATGATGCTCTTAAGACGGATGCGGCAACTCTGGCTTCGGATGAGTATATAGAGAATGCCAAGGCTGCGGTCAAGGCTAATGATTACAAGACTGCCATCGAAGAATATACCAAGGCATGGCTTCTTGACAAGACCAATTCGGATGTGCTGATGAATCTTGCACACTGCTACAGACAGGACGGAGATACCAAGAAGGCCGATGAGCTGTACAGGCAGGTTATCGACACCTTCCCGGATACCCAGAATGCTGCGGATGCTGCAGATTACATGACTGAAGAATAAGACTTCCCGTTGTACGGAAGTTTGACGGAGATACGATGAATAATAAGAGCAGCTTCAATCTTCAGCCGTTTGTATTGTTGACGGCACTTACCCTGTTTCTTGCATTTTGCATGGATACTACGGCCGAAACATTAAGGCGGCCTCAATATATGTTTTTTCTCATAGCGGTATTTCTGGTTCTGTTTGTATTCAGACAGCTGGTATCGATCAGTGAGCCTGCGCTTGTTCTGCTTTTGGGCGTTATGTTCAGGACCTGTTATGTTCTGTATACTGCGATCTGGACAAGGCAGCATGATGTCGTTGATTTCGGAACGGGAGAGGGTCACGCCGGTTATATTGAATATATCTATACCAATCTGTCACTTCCCATGGGGGATCCGAGAGCCAAATGGGCATTCTTTCAGCCTCCCCTTCATCATATAATATCCGGATTGTGGATGAGGTTCTGTGCGCATTTTTCACTTGCATACAGACAGGTCCAGGAAAACGTTCAGTTACTTACCCTGTTTTATATATGCTCCGTTACGATAATAGCATTTTTTATATGTAAGGAGCTCAGACTGCGTGAGTGGGGAGTACGTGTGGTTCTGGTTACGGTATGCTTCCATCCGGCTCTTACGATAATGTCCGGAAGCATAAACAATGATGCGCTGAGTCTTGTACTTGCACTTCTGTCTGTTTATATTGTTATACTGTGGTATAAGGCTCCGTCGTTTAAGCTGATAATCATGCTGGCTTTATCGATAGGGCTGTCCATGATGGCGAAGCTGTCCGGCGGAACGGTAGCACCCGCGGTTGCGGCTCTGTTTATACTCAGGCTGTATAAGGACAGGGAAAATTTAAGGAAATATCTGCTCCAGTTCATTGTGTTCGGGATCATAGTGTTTCCGCTCGGTATAGGGTGGGAAGTAAAGAATATGATCGTGTACGGAATGCCCTTTAATTATATCCCGCCTGTCGGTGAACAGCTGAGTGTATCCATGGTAAGACGCATATTCGATATACGTACCGGCAGTGTATTCCCATATCTTATCGCTAACGGCGATCCCTATGATGAATATAATGTTTTTGTTACCATGCTGAAGACTTCGCTGTTTGATGATGCGAATCTTTCGCTTGAGTCAAAAAACATAGTTCTGTTTGCCGTGATACTGTTTGTATCCGCTCTGGTTCTTGCGGTCTTATCTTTTATCGCAACGGTGCTTGTACTGAAGGACAGGCAGGGAAAATATGATATGGCATTTGAACATAAGGTGTTATTCGGTGTACTATATTTGTCGCTTATCTTTTCCTACTTAAGCTTTGCTCTCGGTTCAAATAACTACAGCGCGATGAATTTCAGATACATTGCACTTATCATAGTTGTGGAGTCGCTGTTTCTGGGATGCTTTGCGGATGCCTGCAGGGATAAGCAGCATATCCGTTTCAGGCTGTTCGCAGCAACCGTTTATTCATTTGCGGCGGCATCCGTTTCGACATATCTGATTCTCGGGTTTGCAAGATAGTTACAAAATTATGCCCAATAAAGAAACGAATAATCGGAATTTATTCTATTTGTAATGGTTTATCCGGCGTGTTACACTTAATCATATGGTGTAACTATTTTTGATTTTCAGGAGGCTTACCGATGGGTGGAATATTTGGAGTAGTATCAAAGAAGGAATGTGTTCTGGATCTGTTTTTCGGAACCGATTATCATTCGCATCTCGGAACCAGGCGTGCGGGCATGGCCATGTATGGCGACAGGGGTTTTGACCGTGCCATACACAATATTCAGAATTCGCCGTTTCGGACCAAGTTCGAGAGGGATGTATCCGAATTTAACGGCCGTATAGGAATAGGATGTATATCCGATTATGAGCCGCAGCCGCTTCTTATACAGTCGCATCTTGGCAGCTACGCCATCACCACGGTCAGCAAGATCAATAATATAGAAGAGCTGGTAAATGAAGCTTATAATGTGGGCAGGACGCAGTTCCTTGAGATGAGCGGAAGCAATATCAATCCGACCGAGCTTGTGGCCTCGCTCATCAATCAGAAGGATACGATAGAGGAAGGAATAGCCTATGCGCTTGAAAAGGTCGACGGATCGCTGACTCTGCTCGTGATGACGGAGAAGGGCATTTATGCCGGCCGCGATCTGTACGGAAGAACGCCTCTGATGATAGGTAAAAAGGAAGACGAAGCATATTGCGTTGCGTTTGAGAGCTTTTCCTATATAAACCTTGGGTATAAGGATGTGAAGGAGCTCGGTCCCGGAGAGATAGTTTACATAACTGAAGAGGGCTATGAAACATTGAGGCCTGCCAAAGATACTATGAAGATATGTACCTTCCTGTGGATCTATTACGGATATCCGACGTCGACCTATGAGGGTGTAAATGTTGAAAGCATGCGATATAACTGCGGCAAGGCACTGGCCGGGCGTGATCATGTTCAGCCGGACATTGTTGCCGGTGTGCCTGATTCGGGTACGGCCCATGCAATAGGATATGCCAATGCTTCGGGTATTCCGTTTGCGAGGCCGTTCATTAAGTATACGCCTACCTGGCCCAGATCTTTCATGCCGACCGATCAGAGTCAGAGAAATCTTATAGCCAGGATGAAGCTTATACCTGTTGATAAGCTTATAAGAGGGAAGTCTCTTCTCCTGATAGATGATTCGATAGTCAGGGGAACGCAGCTTCGCGAAACTACCGAGTTCCTGTATAACAGCGGAGCGGGTGAGGTCCATATAAGGCCGGCCTGTCCTCCTCTTCTGCACGGATGCAAGTTCCTTAATTTCTCACGGTCCAATTCGGAGCTTGACCTGATAACAAGACGTGTGATCAGGGCAAGAGAGGGCGACAATGTGTCGGATGAGCTTCTTAAGGATTACGCGGATCCCGACAGCACGAATTACAAGGAAATGGTTGATGATATAAAGAAGCAGCTTAATTTCACTTCTCTGCGTTTCCACAGGCTTGATGATATGGTCGAGTCGGTCGGACTTCCGAAGGAGAAGCTGTGCACATACTGTTGGGATAAGCAGGGAGACTGCAGGAACTGTCCTTCCGGATGTCATTAAGTTAAGGTGAGACAAGTGAGGAAGCTTATGGGAATATTGTATGATGCAAGGAAGCTTAAGGCGATGGAATTCCTTAATGACCTGTGCGGGTACGCAGGGAAGGGGGATGATTTTGCGAACAGCCTGTGGACCGAATTCCTAAATGATGAGGAGCTGTACAGGGAGTTTGTTTATTACGCCGACAATCATACCTTCCTTGATGAGATGAAGATAAGCGGATATTCAATGTCCGATCTGTATGTGTGGCAGATGGACCGCTACAATATTGTGCGTGAGCTCGGAAAGAATCCGACAGCCTGTAACAAGGAGACTCTTGTGCTGAATGCATTTATGGAAATGTCAAATATGAAACGCGATCCCGAAACTTATGTTTTAAGGATCGAATCCGGCAAGGGCAATGACAGGCTGTAAGTAATCGAGTTGACAGAACAGTAGCAACAGAATCTATAATTTGAAAAATGTATAAACAATATACAATTGAAGCAACAATTTAAAAACAATTAAATAAAAAAGCCTAAAAAAACTGAAAATAGTGTTGACATAATACAAATCATGTGTTAATATAATTACAACATCAAGAGAAAGTCTTGCATGACAAGACAGACAGCTTGATAAGACGAAGACAGCAAAGAAGGAGGTACGGTCCAAAGAAAACTTTAGTTTGAAGACAGTAGTCTCTGCATTCTGAATTATCGCTGGTCTAATGTGAATCGGATATGAAAATTGGAAAACCACCAACAAGGGTGAAAAGGATCACAGTTGAGAGCTGACATGGGTGATAAGGATGAAGAAGTCATAGTCGAATGGAAAGAGAGGTAAGTTCCATTGATAACCAATCAGTAGAAGGCCACGGTTCGTAACAAACCGTGGCCTTCGATTGTTTTATAATGAATATGTTCCGCCTGCGACGGATATCTTATGATCAGTCAATATCAGCTGTACAGCAGGGACATTTGGTTGCCTTGATGTTGATCTCAGACTGGCATTTGGGGCAGATCTTTGTTGTGGGTTCTGCCGCAGCCTCTTCTTTCTTCTTAAGGCTTGCTGCCTTCGCAACAGCACCGTTGATCGCCTTGAGCATACAGAAAAGAACGAGGGCTATAATAAGGAAGTTAACTACAGCCGACAGGAACCCGCCGTAATTAAATGCTACACCGTTTATTACAAACTGTCCGCCGATCTGTACACCGTCTTCGGAATTTCCTCCGCATATAAGTGCGATCAGGGGATTGATGAAAGAATCGGTGAGAGAGCTTACTATGTTACCGAAAGCAGCACCGATGATAACACCGATAGCCATGTCCATAACATTACCCTTTAGTGCAAATTCCTTGAATTCCTCCAAAAACTTTTTCATATTCCTTACCTCTTTTCATAAAAATATATGTTGCCTGCAACAGATAAAATTTTATCATATTTTACCTAAACTATACAATAAGAACAGGAAAAAAAGTAAGCTTTTTTGTTATTAAGTTGCGGCAGTAATGCAAATCTGTTAAAATGTTTTGGATGAATCCGAAACAGCGAAAAATACGAAGTGTTTTGAGCTGTCCCGAATAGCAACTTTTTTGACCGTATACAGGAGGAAATGTATCATGGCAGATACAGTTAACAGCGTTGAAGATAAGAACGAGGAGGTTACCTCGCGTAATTTTATCGAGAATGAGATTGATAAGGATCTTGCGGAAGGGAATTATACCACGGTACATACGAGGTTCCCGCCGGAACCTAACGGCTATCTGCATATAGGACATGCCAAGTCAATTCTTCTCAATTACGGACTTGCCAGGGAGTACGGCGGCAAGTTCAATCTCCGGTTTGATGATACCAATCCCACGAAGGAGAAAACCGAATTCGTGGAATCGATAAAGGCTGACGTTGAGTGGCTTGGTGCCGACTGGGAGGACAGGCTTTTCTTTGCATCGGATTATTTTGAACAGATGTATGAAGCGGCTGTTAAGCTTATTAAGAAAGGGAAGGCCTTCGTATGTGATCTCAGTGCCGATGAAATAAAGGAATACAGGGGAACCTTTGAAACGCCGGGAAAGAACAGCCCTTACAGGGACAGGAGCATTGAGGAGAACCTTAAGTTATTTGAGGGAATGAAGAACGGTGAGTACAAGGACGGCGAGAAGGTTCTGAGGGCTAAGATAGATATGGCAAGCCCCAATATAAACATGCGTGATCCCGTTATTTACCGTGTGGCGCATATGAGCCATCACAATACAGGGGATAAGTGGTGCATCTACCCGATGTATGATTTTGCGCATCCTATAGAGGATCCGATCGAGGGGATAACCCATTCGATATGTACGCTGGAATTCGAGGATCACAGACCGCTGTATGACTGGGTGGTCAGGGAACTTGAATATGAATGTCCGCCGAGGCAGATAGAGTTCGCCAAGCTGTATCTTACCAATGTTGTGACCGGCAAGAGATATATCAAGAAGCTGGTTGAGGATGGTATAGTTGACGGCTGGGACGATCCGAGGCTTGTCTCGATAGCGGCACTCAGGCGCAGGGGCTTTACTCCGGAATCTATCAGGCTTTTTGCGAAGCTGTGCGGCGTAAGCAAGGGCAATTCCTCTGTTGATTATGCAATGCTTGAGTACTGTATCAGAGAAGATCTTAAGTGTAAAAAGAGCAGGATTATGGCAGTGCTCGATCCGGTCAGGCTGGTTATTGACAATTATCCCGAGGATAAGGTTGAATACTTTACGGTTGCAAATAACCTCGAGAATGAGGAACTGGGATCTCGTGAGGTGGCATTTTCAAGGGAGCTTTATATCGACAGGGAGGATTTCATGATAGAGCCTCCGAAGAAGTATTTCCGCCTGTTCCCGGGTAACGAGGTAAGGCTCATGAACGCTTACTTCGTTAAATGCGAGAGTTATGAAACGGATGAAAACGGGAGGGTGACGGTCGTGCACTGTACCTATGATCCGGAAACGAGAAACGGTGAATGCAGTACAAGGAAAGTCAAGGGAACCATACACTGGGTAAGTGCCGCTCATGCCGTTAAGGCAGAGGTGAGGCTGTATGAAAACCTGATCGATGAAGAGAAGGGTGTTTATAACGAGGACGGTTCACTCAATCTGAATCCCGATTCAAGGAAGATCCTTAAGGAGTGCTATATCGAGGACAACATAAAGGGCGCAAAGGCATATGACAGCTTCCAGTTTGTAAGACAGGGGTATTTCTGCGTTGACAGTAAGGATTCCAAAGATGATGCTCTTGTGTTCAACAGGATAGTGTCGCTTAAGAGTTCGTTTAAGCTGCCGGCACAATAAATATGACGTAACTGTTCAGAACAGCCATATATTTTAAAATATGATTTTCATGCATACATGAAAGAAGACCCGTAAGGGTCTTCTTTTGACTTTCATATAATGTTTTTTACTGAGCATCCTCTTCGGTGGCGAAATCCTCGAATTCAAAATCGGATGTGTCTTTTTCTTTCTCCTTGACAAGCCCAACACCTTCGGCAACTTCCTTGGCCTTTTCGTCAAGCTCCCTGGCTGCTTCATTAAGCTTGTTCCTTATTGCTTCCTTAGCTTCTCCTGCAGCTTCCTTTGCCGCATCGACTGCATCAGAGACCTTTTCCGCCGCCTCGTTCATGGTTTCACTGTTAAGAGACACATATTCGCGGTCGTTGTTCTTCTCGAAGAATGCGCTGCTGTCATCATCGGCGTTATTTCCTTCGCCTTCATTTTTCTTGCCGAGAACATAATATACAGCACCGCATGCTGCTCCGACTACTGCAGTAAATGCAAGAAACTTACCAAACTTCTTAGCCATTTTCTACCCCTTTCGATCTGAATTGCTGTTTAGACTGAATAGTTATGTATTTGTTCGTCTTTACACTTCTAACAGTATAATTCAAAAAAACGATATTGAAAAGAGGATAATTAAAGAAAATGCAGAGCGGTGTTTGATAAGACAGCGTATATATGATAAGATTCAATGGTCGGACGTTTATATAAAATTGAAGTAACTGTTCAGAACAGATCACGGGAAACGGCGATGAATAAAAAGAGACGGACAAACCGAATAATTGTACTTATTACGGCAGCTCTCATGATTTCCATGCTGCAGGGCTGCACAAAGAACAGGCGTACCGAGATAATACTGACGACTGATTTTGAGGAGAATGAAATCTTCCGTATAGAAGATATTTCCTGCTATGTTCCGGAGGTCATGGTATATCTGGTAAACAGTGAGAATCAGTACGATGGTATCTTCGGAGACAGGATATGGCAGATACCTATCGACGGGACTACACTTGAAAACAAGTATAAGGAGACGATACTGGCCCGTCTTGCTCAGATAAAGGTCATGAATCTCATGGCCAGGGATCAGGATTTTAAGCTCTCGGAAGATGATATCCTGCGTGTGAAATCGGCCGCCAGGGATTACTACGCATCCCTTAATGACAGGGAAAAGGAAACCATGGGTGTCGATGAGGAAACCATATACAATATATACTATGAGTTCGCGACTGCCGATAAGCTGTATCACGATATTACCGACAAGGTCAAGCCCCAGATAAGCGATGATGATGCAAGGATCGTAACGGTAAGGGATATCCTTGTTAAGACCTATAAGCCCTCGGCAAGAGGAACGGTGTCCTACAATGCTGCCGAGAAGCAGGAGGCTTACGAAAGAATCCAGAAGATAAAGCAAAAGATAGATGACGGGGCCGATTTCGACATAATAGCCGAGGGGACAGAGAATGAGGACAGCAAGATCGAATACAGCTTCGGAAAGGGTGTTATGCCAAGGGAATACGAGGACGCCGCATTTAATCTTGTGGTCGGGGAAGTGAGCGATATTGTTGAGACGGAATACGGTTATCATATTCTCAAATGTGTCAGTGCCTACAATCCCGAAGAGGCGGACAAGAACCGCGAAGCCATGATCAAGGTTAAGAAGCAGGAGGCCTTCAACCTGATCTATGACGGATATGTGCAGGAACTTAATTCGAACCTGAATGCTGATCTGTGGAAAAGTGTTTCGTATATGAGGAGTCCTTCCGTTACCACAACCTCCTTCTTTGATGTCTATGACACCTATTTCGTTCCTGTGACCGGTGCATCCTACGGGACAAAACAGTAAAGAAAAGTTTGTTAGCACTCATTTTGAATGAGTGCTAATTTTTTCTTGACTTTTGCATTTAACACTATTAAAATACCTTATGTTGGGAGAAGTGAGTATTGAAACCGACGAACAACACAGGGATTTATTTGGAAAGAATTTAGAAAGAAGGAATGAAAAATGGCTGTAAAAAAAGGTAATCTATCCATCAATAATGAAAACATTTTTACCATTATCAAGAAATGGGTATACTCGGATCATGATATTTTTGTAAGAGAGATGATCTCCAACGGCTGTGATGCCATAACCAAGCTTAAGAAGCTGGATATGATCGGTGAGTATTCCTATCCTGATGATTTCGAGAATAAGATCACAGTAATAGTGGATCCCGAGAAGAAGACACTTAAGTTCATTGATACCGGTATCGGTATGGATGCAGACGAGGTTGAGGAATATATCACACAGATTGCTTTCTCGGGTGCTGCCGATTTTATTGAGAAGTATAAGGATAAGACCAATGACGACCAGATAATCGGTCATTTCGGTCTGGGCTTCTATTCGGCCTTTATGGTAGCCGATGAGGTGCATATCGATACTCTTTCCTATAAAGAGGGAGCCAAGGCCGTTCATTGGGAGAGCGACGGAGGTACAGAGTATACGATAGATGACGGAGACCGGACCGAAGTAGGTACAGAGATAACGCTTTTCCTTAATGAGGACTGTCTTGAGTTCTGCAATGAGTACAGGGCAAGGGAGATCATCAGGAAGTACTGTTCGTTCATGCCTGTTCCGATCTATCTTGAGAAGGCCGGTGCCGAAACAGAATACGAGACCATAGATGCCGCGGACAAGACGGATAAGGATGTGGTTGTTGAGGAGATCCACGAGGAAGCAAAGTACGAGGAGAAAGAGAAGGAAGACGGAACCAAGGAAAAGGTAGAGGTTTCACCTGCCAAGGAGAAGCTTAAGATAGTTAAGCGTCCGGTAAGTCTTAACGATACCAAGCCGCTTTGGACCAAGCATCCCAATGACTGCACCAGGGAAGAGTATCTTGACTTTTACAGAAAAGTATTCATGGACTATAAGGAGCCTCTGTTCTGGATCCACCTTAACATGGATTATCCGTTCAACTTAAAGGGTATCCTGTACTTCCCTAAGATCAATATGGAATATGAATCAATCGAGGGAACCATCAAGCTTTACAACAATCAGGTGTTCATTGCCGATAATATCAAGGAGGTCATCCCTGAGTTCCTTATGCTGTTAAAGGGTGTTATCGACTGTCCGGATCTTCCTCTTAATGTATCCCGTTCCGCACTTCAGAATGACGGCTTCGTAAAGAAGATATCCGATTATATCAGCAAGAAGGTTGCTGACAAGCTGTCCGGAATGTGCAAGACCGAGAAGGAAGAATACGAGAAATACTGGGATGACATCAGTCCGTTCATCAAGTTCGGATGCCTTAAGGATGACAAGTTCTGTGAGAAGATGACTGATTACATCCTGTTTAAGAATCTGGATGGAAAATATGTGACTCTGCCCGAGTGCCTGGAGGTAAAGCCGATAGATAATGAGGAGAACAAGTCCGAGGCCTCCGATGAAGAAGGAAATAAGGTTGAAGCTGAGGTTGTGGATGACAAGGATGGCGCCGATAATGCCGCTGACAGTGATGAGGAAGGTGAGAAAGAGCCGAGAAAGACCATCTATTATGTTACGGATGAACAGCAGCAGAGCCAGTACATTAAGATGTTTAAGGATCAGGGCAAAGATGCCGTAATACTTACGCACAACATCGACCAGCCCTTCGTACAGCAGCTTGAGAGCAAGAACCAGGATGTTAAGTTCATGCGTATAGATGCCGACCTTACCGATGAATTCAAGGAGGAGGTGAGCGAGGATGACAGGAAGGTGATCGAGGAACAGACCACCACTCTGTCGGAACTGTTCAAGAAGGTTCTTAACAAGGAGACGCTTGAGGTTAAGGTTGAGAAGCTTAAGAACGAAGCTACATCTTCAATGCTTACCGTATCTGAAGAGACCAGAAGGATGCAGGATATGATGAAGATGTACAGCATGAACGGAATGGGAATGGGTCCCATGGGTGACATGGGCGAAACCCTCATCCTTAACTCCAACAACAAGCTGGTTAAGTACATCCTTGAGAACAGGGACGGTGAAAATACACCGATGATCTGTGAACAGCTGTATGATCTGGCCAAGATCGCAAACCAGCCGCTTGCACCGGAAGAGATGACGAAATTCGTCGAGAGGAGCAACCGCATACTAGAGGTCCTTGCGAAGTAAGCTGAATCATTACAATTCATTAATTGCTACTTCAACTAAGTGCCCGGGATATTCACGAACGATTTGTTCTTATCCCGGGCACTAAGTTTACGTACGCAATGGATTTCGACTTCGCTCCTGTCAGAGTATTTGTGACTGTAAATCTCGAGTCTCCCCGGCCCTTGCAGCTTGCGGCTCCCCGGCCCTTGCAGCTTGCGGCTCCCCGATCCTTGCAACTTGGAGCAGCCTCAATATTGCAAAAAACGAGGTCTTTTCAGAAAAGAAATAATTTGTTATAATAACTTGATATGTTATGCAATGTGTTCGGCGCATTGCGGATTGACGGAGGCGTTTTCGTGAATTACGGAAGGCATGGGATAAAAAGAAGACGGAAGGCTGTTACCTCGGTGGGTATCAGGTTCAGCAACCTGTTTGCGACTCTTGTTTTCAAGGTGGCCGTACTGGGAG
>JAEEGL013893413.1_pt1 | contig 26641 bp, 28 predicted proteins | sample 9134231 | NCBI WGS metagenome assembly JAEEGL01 (sample SAMN16246548, study PRJNA631951) | gut metagenome | biome: gut microbiome; feature: rumen; material: fiber-attached | host: Bos | place: Iran: Karaj | collected 2018-10 | reverse complement strand
ACCTGCGGTTCAACCTTGCCGTTAGAAGCACAGCCAATAAATAAAAGACATAAAATTGTTGTAAAACCTGCTGTAAATAATTTGATTTTTTTCATAATATTCCTCCTGAAAAAAAGTATACATGAAAGTCTAGTGCAATAACAATACTTCTTCTTCCGTCAATAACCTGTACTCGCCAAGTCCCAGCTCAGGGTCAAGTTCAAGTTCTCCAATGCTAACCCGTTTAAGGAAGGCAATCTTATTTCCAACTGCTGCAAACATTCTTTTTACCTGGTGGTATTTGCCTTCGTAAATTGTCAAAAGTGCTTTGTCGGGTGCCTGCCAGTTAATAAAGGCGGGTTGCGCGGTAAAGCCTGCCTCGTTATGTTCGGGTTCAATTTCAATTCCTGTTTCAAACTGACGGGTGATTTCCTGCTGGTGTTCTGGTGTTTCCTCGTGTTCAAGCTCACAGTAATAGGTTTTGCTGATATGTGTTTTTGGAGAAATAAGCCTGTGGGTAAGCTCCCCGTCTGTTGTAAAAAGTAAAAGTCCTTCGGTATCAATGTCGAGTCTGCCGATTATGTGAAGCTTTTCAATAAAATAAGGAGTACGGTAGCTGTCGTTCAGAAGATCGAATACAGTCTGCTTTTCACCTTCCTTTGTTGAGCATACGGCATCCTGAGGTTTATTCATCATAAGATAAATGTTTTTTTGAAAGTCTATCTGTTCACCGTCGATAGTGAGGGTATCTTTGTCTACATCAAACTGAGTGCCGGGATCTGTAATACGTGTGCCGTTCAAAAGCACCTCGCACTTGTGCAAAAGCTTACGAATTTCCTTCCGAGAACCAAAGCCTTCATGTGCCAGTAATTTATCTATTCGTTCCATATTTCTTCTCATACGTGGATTGCCACGTCGCTGCGCTCCTCGCAATGACAATCTTTGCTACGTCATTGCGAGCGTAGCGAAGCAATCCATTGTATTATACCATTCTCTTGTCTTTTGTGGTATAATAATATTCAGGAGGCACCTATGTATCTTGGTGGCATTGATATTTTTTATGTTCTTTTAGTTTTGCCTGCAGCACTTTTAAGTCTGCTTGCATCTGCAATGGTAAAATCGCGCTATGCCAAATATGATAAGGTGATGTGTACAAAAGGTATTTCTGGTGCACAGGCAGCGCAAATCCTGCTTCGTGCAAACGGCATCACAGACGTACGCATTGCTCACATTGGCGGAAAACTCACAGATAACTATAATCCGAGCAGCAAGGTCTTAAGCCTTAGCGATTCAACTTTTGCAAGCCGTTCAATTGCAGCAGTAGGTGTAGCCGCTCACGAAACTGGTCATGCCATTCAGCACAATGTTGGTTATGGTCCACTCATCTTACGCCGTATGCTTGTTCCTGTAGCAAACTTTGGTTCCCGCTTTGGACCAACTCTTGCAATATTAGGAATTGTTCTTAGCGCCGCTGCAAGCCTTGAGCAGTACTTCCCGATTTTTCAGCTTATAACATATATTGGTCTTTTGCTTTTTGGTGCTTCAATGATTTTTTATATAATCACTCTGCCGGTAGAATTTAACGCTTCCCGTCGTGCAATCCGCATATTAAAAGAAACCGGCACTCTCACTACAAAAGATGAAATAAAGGCCGTAAAAAAAGTCCTGACCGCTGCAGCGCTAACTTATGTTGCTTCAGCGCTTACAGCGATAGGTTCTTTCTTGAGATTGTTGCTGATAGCAAATAGTAGAAGGAATCGACGATAGTTCTGCGGCCCTTCGACCCCTTCGACAGGCTCAGGGACCCCGGGACCCCGCTATTTCTTTCTTTCCTGAATAGGTACGTATGGGCGTTCTTCAGAAACGTTCTTGTATGCAGGACGGTAGATTCTTCCGCCGCTTACAATTTCCTCAATGCGGTGTGCAGACCATCCTGCAATACGAGAAATTGCAAAGATTGGTGTGAACAGCTCGCGTGGAATATTGAGCATACTGTAAACAAGACCTGAATACATATCTACATTGGCACAAATCTTTTTATCTGAATTGTGAACTTCCTGAATGATTGCAGGTGAGAGCTTTTCGATAAGCTCGTAAAGTTCAAGCTCCTTCTGGAACTCTTCGCCTTTTTCTTTAGCAAGCTTCTTAGCCTTAGCTTTGAGTAGAACTTCACGAGGATCGTTAATCGTATAAATTGCGTGACCCATTCCGTAAATCAAACCTGAACGGTCACCGGCTTCTTTGCGTGCAATTTTCATAAGGTAGTTGCCAACTTCTTTTTCGCTGGTCCAGTCTTTTACATTTGCCTTGATGTCATCCATCATTTCCATAACCTTGATGTTTGCACCACCATGACGGCGACCTTTAAGTGAACCAACTGCAGCAGCAATTGCAGAATATGTATCTGTATCGGCAGAAGAAACAACATGAACTGTTAAAGAAGAGTTGTTACCACCACCATGCTCTGCGTGAAGAATAAGTGCAAGGTCAAGAGTTTCTGCTTCGAGTCTTGAATATGTTTTATTGGAACGAATCAGACGCAAAAAGTTTTCTGCAGTTGAAAGCTCCGGCTTTGGATTATGAATGAACATACTCTTGTTATCGTAATAGCGGCGTTTTGCCTGATAACCATAAGCAGCAAGAGTAGAAAATCGTGCAATGAGCTGAACGCACTGCTTTACTACATTACCAACGCTGCGGTCTTCTGGATCATCATCATAAGAGTAGCTGGCTAAAACTCCGCGGGCAATCTTATTCATAATATCGCTCGAAGGAGCCTTCATAATCATATCTTCAGTAAAGTGTTCTGGAAGTGAACGGCATTCACCAAGATACTGTTTGAATACATCAAGCTTTTCTTGTGTTGGAAGTTCTCCAAACAAAAGCAAATATGCACACTGTTCATAACCGAACTGTTTGTTTTTTTCTGCGTCGTGAATTAAATCTTCAACATTGTATCCGCGGTAAACAAGGCGTCCTGGAATGGCAATTTTTTCGCCATCTTTCATTTCGTAACCAACAACATCACCTATTCGTGTGAGTCCAACAAGAACACCAGTGCCGTTAGCATTTCTTAATCCGCGTTTTACATCGTAAGTCTTGTATAAATCAGGATTTATCGGATCATTGTGAACGGCAAGTTTTTCGAGTCTCTTCAAAAGAGCTGCATCTGAATTTTTTGAAGTCATGATTTTTTACCCCCATTGGTAAATTTTTGCTTTTGCAATGATTCGTTGCATATTTATACACCAAAATGCATAAATATGCAATAAACTTTATAAAAATTTAATAATATTAAATAATTATACAAATATTAAAGACGATGTGCAAGTGAGGTGCAAATACGGGTATGTGTCTGTTAAAATCCCATTGCTGCCGGAACTCTTCTTTGAAACAGCGGGGTTCTGACATTTTTGCCGTTTATTACCATTGCGGTGGAGTGGCCTCCGTCGAATTGCATGGCGTTGGTACAGCCTAACTGCTTCATGATAGCAGCGCATTCAGGGTATGAAAGGCCGTTACGGTCGGTAAGGTGAAAGTCTGGGGTTACGGCAAAAAGATACAGAGTACTGCCGGTGTCATCGGTGCCGCAGGCGGTGCGGGAACGTCTGTTTTGGGCAAACTCCAGTATTTGTCCTTCCTGCAAAACTACAAAAAAGCCGCCTATGGCATAATCATATTGTTCAATTTTAGCAGCGGTCTGATTTTTTAAAATGACACATGATAGTTCGCCATTTTCGTTTGTTGTAATTGCAAGCGCACAATAATTTTCTGCCGGTGTAGAAAGTATGTTTTCTTTGTCTTTGATGATGCCTATTGGTTTATAAGGTTCGGTATTCATTGAAAATGGCGTTGTATTAATTGCAACGGTCAAATGATTTTTGCGGGCAAAGCTTTTTACACGGAAGGTTTCTTCGCTTACTTTTATAACAGGCGTAGTTTCCAGCTTCTGCAGGTCAATTTTAACGCAGGTCCAGGTTACGCCAATCTCTTTGATTTTTTGATTTGTCATTTCGAAACCCGGTTTGATTTCTTTCCATTCAACTTCAGCGGGCGGAACAATGTCATTTTGCGAAAGTGATTTTGTGGTGGCGCAGGAGGTAAGGAAGAAGAGTAAGAGCAGACAGAGCTTCGAAAACTTCATTTTCCGGTAAATCGTTGTGCCGGCGACAAAACCCAGATTGCATTTAATTCACAGTCACCGATATTTTCTACTGTATGAGGAACTGTTGCAGAATAAGAAACGCTGTCGCCTTCTTCAAGAATGTATTCACGGTCTTCATAAATGAGCTTAGCGCGGCCTTTAAGAATAATTCCAAACTCCTGACCCATGTGGCCGTAAGAACCGCGGTGTGTATGAGTGTTTGCCGGAATCTTGAGCATATAAGATTCAAACGAAATGTCATTCTTTGAATCTTTAGGATTTGCAAGCTCTTCATAGATGATTTCGTCTTCGCGCTGAGTTGGTCGTTCACCTGCATGTATAATCGTTACGGGGCGAACCTTTCTGTATTCTTCAAACAAAAATTCAAGGTTAATATCAAGAACATCGGCAAGGGCAAGCAGTGTATCAATTGCAGGCGAAACATGATTTCGTTCAATCTGAGAAACAAGACTTTCGCTCACTCCTGCTTTTTGTGCTACAACCTTCAGAGTGTAGCCTTTTTTTTCTCTTACCTGACGCAGCTTTTCTCCAAAATGATATGGAACCTTTTTCTGCTTTTCATCTTTATCTTCATTTTGATTTTGCGAAAGTATCATTGTTCTGCTTCTCCTTGTTCTGCTCTGTTACAAACTGAATGAAGTAATCTTCCAGAGTCTTGTGTGGCCCGTTAAGTTTAAGTCTTGTACGGGAACGGGCGTTATCTCGTCGTACTGTATATTTAGCGTAAAAGTCGCGGTAGTCTAAGCCTGCATCCGACTTTACATGTTCTCCTAAGAATTTGCTTACTTCGTCACGGCCAATTGCAGGAATGCCTTTTTCTTTTAAGATTGTTCGAAGAGTATTGATTTGTTCATAAGAAATTCCAAAAAGGAATTCCTCCATTGCCTGCGATACTCCAGGATCACTAAGCTTTTGCTTGATGAATGCAATCCACTGGTCGTCCATCTGCATTGAAATGAGCATGAGTTCGCTTGTTCCCATCATTGTTCCAAAGGCTGGCGCTAAACGGCGGCGTGCCATCCATACCGATTCCAATACGGGTGCAACCTGAGCACTTCCCTGATCATTCCAGTGTTCCCACAAAAGCAAAAGAGCCATTGCCCATTCTCGGCGGAATTCCATTGGCTGTGTATTGTCACGAATCAGGTTCAAATATACGTCTTCAATAAGAAGCGAATACATTGAGGTGATTGTTTCTGTATCAAATGCCTTTGAATATTTTTTGAGCTCGGAAATATGATGCGTGTATTTTGCAAAGCTTGAGAAGGTATGCATTTTTGCAACAAGAAGGCCTTTTCCAAGCATTGCCTTTGACGGAAGTTGAATTGTAGAATCGCCCGCATCCTGATGGTCTATAAGAGAATCAATCAAAGAGGTTGGAGTTCTTGTTCCGCCGATAAGCTCGTGTCGTTCAAGCAGCGAAGGAAACTTTGCAACAGATTGAGCAAGCGACTCCAAAGCATCAAGACGCTGCTGAAAGCTGTTGGCCTTTTCGGGGTCAATCTGTTTAATCAGTGGCATTACTTCCTGAATGAGTTGCTTTTGCTGTGTGGTGAGCATCTCTGCTTTTTCTGCCTGATCAGGGTTTAGACTCTGTTCATCAAAAAAGGCACTGAGATCTATCTGTTCAAAACCGTCTTGCTGCATAAGAGTATCTTCTATTATAACGCATACTTGGAGTTTTTTAAATATAAATAATTAAAAGTTATTTGCTTAACGCGTCCAAAACAGGCTTAGAAAGCTCCGTTTGCATCTTAATATTGTACTGGTAAGCGTCTTTTTGGGCGTTGTACATGTTTCCCTGCATGAACCTCCAAAGCGGATTAAACTCCAGAAGCGAAAAAGTCCAGAAATCAAGCGTACAAAGCGACCATACGCTCACTGCTATTAAAGAGCCGTTGAGCAAAAATGCATTAAGTGAATCTTTGTAATCGTGTGCATAAAGCTGCCCAAGTCCCGGAAAAATGGAAAGATAGCCTGCAAGCTTTAGATTTTTTGGTTTAAAAGAGATTAGTTTTTCAAAGCCGGCGGTAATTTCGTTTTTCTGCTGCTCATCCCATGCATCCGGGAAAAGTTCTACTGCAGTTTCAAAAGTCTTTTTTGCATAATCAAGCCTTCCGTTAGAAACTGCATTTGTAATTACTGCAGTATAAGCGTGTTTTTTAATTTCCTCAGAAAATTCGGGCAAGTTCATATATGAAAAAATAAAAAGATTATCGTTCAGAAAATTTTTGGTTCCCGACTCTGCTTGCTCAAGATAATTGATGTGTACAAGAGTTAGCGCGTCTATCTGACTCTGGGGTTCTCCATCTTCCTGCATGCACACGATTGCTTTTTGGATGCAGTCTGCCGCAAGTGCGTAATTGTTCTTTTTTTCATAAAGACCTGCAAGTGCACAATAAGCTCCGGCCTGATATTTTCCTTCCTGATATTTTTGCATGAATAAATAGCGTTTGAATTCAACTTCTGCTTCTTCGCAGGCGCCTTCGTTGTAGAGAGTGATGGCGGTAAAATAAAGATTATCATATGTCCCTTCGACAGGCTCAGGGACCGCGGGGGCTGCAATCATTACGAGAAAAATAAAACTTGCAAGAATGAACTTAATATTCTTTTTCATAAAGCTTTTCTGTTTCCTCGCAAAGAACTCTGTATAAGGCAGCATTGTATCGTTTTGCACTTTGATATGCGCCGTAAATTTCGGCAATATAAAGCACGGCACCACATGCACCAAAAACATAAGGCTGCCAGCTTTTCCATTCCGTCTGGATTCCTGTAAATACAGTTCCTGCAATAAAAGAACCTATCGTCATGAAGGAAGAAATAAATGCTCCAAAGGAACCCGTGTACCATTTTCCGCTTCCGGGAATGATTGTAGAAAGGAACAAAGCGAGACCCGGACTTTTTAATTTGTATGACTGACAAAGCTCGTTCAATTTTTCATAATCAGGATTAATTGCGGCAACTCCATTGCAGAAGGTCTTGAGTCCGCCAATGTCATTGTTTAATAAAAGAGAAGAAGCATCTATAAGATTTTTGAAATTTGGAGAAAAGTCTTCACGCTCACCAAGAATAGATTGTGAAAAAAGATCAAAGCTTTGAGAATTGCGTTCTTTAAAAATAAATTCCGCCTGAACAAAATTAATCTTTTCTTTTACAGGAGTTTCTGCCTCCCCGTAAAATCCATCTTTAAGCCATTGCAATCCGGTTACATTTTCCTGAATGTTGTAAATGTTAGTTAATGCTAACAGCGAACTCTGGAAAGTCTGATTTGTTTTGTACGAAATATCGTCGCCCTGAGGTAAAGAAAAAAGATATCTTTTGTATTCACCTTCTGCCTGATTTAAAAAGCCGTCGTCGTAAAGGGAATCTGCAAACGCTTTTAAAACTTCCGGCTCATAAGGAGAAGGTGTGCTCTGTGAGTAAGCCCCCGCTACCAATAAAAAAATGGCTGCTATAAAAAAACACTTTTTCATTTTTTACCTCATTTACTTTTTCCCATCACCGGAACAGGATCATAATGCTTGCCGTTGCTCAAAGTTTCATACTGATCTCTTTTATGTTCTGCAGAAGTGCACCTGCGCAATCGTTCTAAGCCTTGAAAAAATCCGAACACTCCGTTTGAAGAAACTGCTTCAAGCATAAACTGCGAGCACGAAGGATAAAACGGACAATTCGACATATCCTGACTTGTAATGAATTTTTTGTAGAAGTTAAACGACGCGCCAACTAAAACGGAAGTGAGCCCAACTTTGTAAGTTCCCGTTGAAGGAGTTACTGGTGTTGTAATTGTATAAGCGTCAGATAAATCGGCCTTTGGAAGGTCTTTAAGAAACAGATCATTTTGTTCAACAAGAGAATTAAGCTCTGCCATTTCCTGCGAAGTGAGCACGAACTTGATGTCTGAAAATTCAAGCTTGGTCTGTAAAAAAATCTGGCCGCCATCATAAGAAACTGAATTAATTGAAGTAGGGTAGGAATAGCCCTGAGCACTTTTGAAGGAATCAAGGGTTGTATCTGTAACAAGCGCATTGTTGTCTGTATACATCTGTAATCTTGTAAAGCGACCGTTGCCGTCTGAATATACAAGCACTTTGTTTATTGGCTGATCTTCTGGTTTGTAGCAGTCCCATTCAGAAATAACGGCGCCTTCTTCAAGCCATCTGTCTGCAGGTTTAAAAAAAGAATCTTCGAGCCCGTAATCTTCCTTAAACCAGTTTAAAAAATCGCGGCATGTCTGCTCAAGAAAATCACGGTTCTGATTAATTTCATAAACGCTGTCACCTTCAAAAAGATAAGCACCTTTGTCATTTACATACATTGTCTGAACGACAGGAGTTTTAATCTGAAAAATAAAAACAAAAGGATTTTTATTGTAAACGACAGTACCTGTCATGGAAGAAGCTTCAGATTCCACCGCTGCTTCCGTGCGTAAAAAATTAAGCTTCAGGGAAGTGATATTCCTTGAAGCCGCAAAAATCTGAAAATTTAGAAGTGAGAAAAAAACTGTCGCAGCCAAAACTGCAAAAAATCGTTTTTTACAAAACATAAAAAATTATGGAACAAAAACAGGCATCAGCTGGAAGCCGTTTGCAAGAATTTGTCCTATTGACTGTGTAGTGCATTCCGAAGAACTTGAGCTGGTGCTTGAACTGCATGCCTGATCCATAGAAGAACTGCATGCTTCGTCCATAGATGCATCGCAGGAACTTCCGCATTCTTTTCCACATTCCTCGCCACAGCCTTCCATCATGTTTTCTGTAAGGGTTGCACAACAGTTTGCAGATTCGTTTGTAAGATAATATGCACCAACAATAATTCCGGCAGTAACCACAACGCCCACTACAACATAAGTAATGATAAGACCTGTTTTCTTGCCTTTTTTTACAGTTGGTTCATCAGAATAATCGTAATCATTTTCATAATCGTCTTCGTAATCATCATCATCATCTTCTTCGATTATGATTCTTTGCTGAGTTGAATCTGCACCCGCTGCAAAAGAAACGCGTGCTGCAGAAGAAGGTAAACCTCCGCCAAAGCCAGAGAAAGAGTATTGAACAGGCTCTGCAAATAAAGAGGCCGAAAAACAAGAAAGAGCCAGAATAAGTGCAAAATGCTTAAATTTCATGCTCATATTTTACCCCCTTTGAGTGTATTTTGCAACTCTCTAATATAAAACACCCAAAAGGCCGATAAGTAACTATGTTTATGAAAAAAATTGTTAAAATCAGTGTTTCTGCTCTCTTAATCCTTTATGGAACGGCTGCCGGAGCCTTTGTTTTTGCTCAAAATGCAGCGGAATCTCAGAAAATTGTTTATACGGAAAAGCAGAATGCAATGCGAATTACTGCAAATGACATAAAACTTGTTGAAGAAAAAAACGATGCCGATGAAGTTACCGGTTATCATCTTTATATCCGCAAAATCAAGGGCGTAGAGTCTGTGCTTTTAACCGAAACTACCCGTGATCCAAACGGAAAGGCAGATAATTATGCATACCGTGCTCTTGAATATAATCCAATCAATGGTGATGAAATCCGCTATCTCGACGGAAAGCAGCTTGTTTCTGAAGGTGCAAAATACAGCCTTATAGATTCAACGCCCGAAAAGGTTGAAGGTCTTGGAAATGCATTTCATATTTACATTCCGCAGAAGCTTCAGTATGGATATGAATGGAGCCGCAACGGAATTGTAGAAATTGGACGCGGAACCTTTATAAATATCCGCACTTTTGAAAAGCCATATGCAGATTATACCGGCGAATATATGGACAGTCCTTTTATGTTTAATCTGGAAACAAGACGAAGGGCAAAGCCAAATCCGCCTCCTGTAAAAGAAGAAATTGTCCTTACTGATGATTACAATCCTGCCGCAAGCCAGAAGTTTGAAGAAATGTCTGATTTTATCGTTTATTCAAAGGGACCAGAAACAATTGTAGATGATATTCTTGAAGTGTTTGATGATATAGGCGATAAAAATAATCTTGATGTTGTATTTGCAATTGATGCAACAGGCAGCATGAAGAATGATATTGAAACACTTAAAAAAGATTTGCTTCCGGCACTTTTGAAGGAATTTGAAGGAAAGAAAAACGTTCGCTTTGGGCTGCTGTTCTACCGTGACTATGGCGATAACTTTAATTACAAAGGCCTTCCCGTAAAGTTCTTTGCATTTACAGACAATCTTACAACCTTTAATAAAAATCTTAATTCAATAAAGATTATCGGAAAAGAAGGCGGCGACATTCCTGAAGCTGTTTACGAAGCAGTTTATGCCTCTTCTGAATTTTACGGCTGGCGTGCCGACTCAACAAGACGCATTATTCTTATTGGAGACGCAGAACCTCATCCAAAGCCACGCGGTCTTGGAAAGTATTCAAAGGATTATGTAATGGGTCTGGCCGAAGCTAAAGATATAAAGGTAAAGGCTATTCTTCTGCCGAGCGATTAGGAAGCTTTTCCATATCTATCTGGGCAAGCTTTTTGTATGCTGCAGGCAATGTTCCTATCGTGGCGTAATCATAAATCTCAAGAATTTCTTCAAGTGCAGCACGAGCCTTATCATAATTCTTTGTCTTTAAATAAAGATGTGCAAGCTCGTATTTTGCTTCGATGTATGTATTTGTGTCATCACCGTAGCGGTCAATTGTTGCAAGGTAGCATGCTTCTGCATTTTTGTAATCTGCATTGTCTGCATAGCTTTGTCCACGCTGCAAAATCTGTGGAGCAGTTAAATCTTCTGGAATATCTTTTATACTCTGGCATGAAGTAATTGAAAATGCGGCAATTCCTGCCAGAACTAATACGCAAATAAATGAAGTAATCTTTTTCATAATTAAATAATACAAAAAAAACAGTAGATAGGCAATGAAAAAATAATGTATAATAAGGCAATGAAAGAAACACTTTGCAAAATATCATGTGCAATTCTTCTTGGGCTTTGTATGCTTGTTACTGGTTGTGCCAGTACAGGTTCCGGCGAGGACAAAAACGCTGATGAATTTGAAGCCCCTCCGCTTTTTTTAGACTGGCAGTACAAAGGCTTTGGAAAGGAATATCCGCAGTGGGCCGAAGAGGCGTTAATGCAGGGTTCTTCTGAAACAATAGAAATTCATTTTGGACAGAATCTTGATATGCTTATTCCGCATGAATATGAAGAAACTGAATCAAACATTAAAGCACAGACATGGGTTTACATTGACCCTTATTATGAAGAATATGAAGAAAGATATGCATATATAACCCTTCGACAGGCTCAGGGCCCGCAGGGAGAGGAGGAATAAAATGAAAGTTTTGGTAATTGGTGGTGCTGGTTATATTGGAAGTCATGTTGTAAAGGAATTGATGAAGGCAGGACATAAAGTTACTGTTTTTGATAACCTTTCAAGCGGACTTCGCTGCAACTTATTTCCACAGAATGATTTTATTTATGGCACCATTCTTATTCCTGCAGACTTGGAAGCTGCCTTTTCTCAGGGCTTTGATGCTTTCGTTCATCTTGCGGCATTTAAGGCTGCAGGCGAAAGTATGATTTTGCCTGAAAAATACAGTGTAAACAACATTACGGGAACACTGAATATTATGAATGCGGCCGTAAAATATGATTGCAAAAAGATGATTTTCAGTTCGTCTGCTGCTGTTTTCGGTGCTCCTGAATACCTCCCTATTGATGAAGATCATCCAAAAAATCCGGAAAACTACTACGGTTTTACAAAGCTTGAAATTGAACGCTTTATGGGCTGGTACGATAAGCTTAAGGGAATGCGTTTTGCAGCCCTGCGATATTTTAATGCAGCCGGTTATGACCCAGATGGAGAAATCCGTGGTCTTGAACAGAATCCTGCAAACCTGCTGCCTCGCGTAATGGAAGTTGCAGCCGGCATGAAGCCTGGAATGAAGGTTTTTGGAACAGACTACGACACACGCGACGGAACTTGTATCCGTGACTACGTTCATGTTACAGACCTTGCCCGTGCTCATGTAATGGCACTTGATTATATTACAAAGAACGACAAGAGCCTTACGGTAAATCTTGGAACAGAAAAAGGCACGACAGTAAAAGAAATTATTGATGCTGCCCGCAAAATCACAGGTAAAGAAATTCCTGCAGAAGATGTTGAACGCCGTCCTGGAGACCCTGCATGTCTTTATGCAACTTCTAAGCGCGCAAAAGATCTTCTTGGCTGGGAACCAAAATACAGCGACGTCGAAACACTCGTAAAAACAACTTGGGAAGTATATAAATAATGACGCCAAAAGATTTTTTAAATAACTCACGAAGGGACATTGTTTCTCTCCAGACCCTCCTAACCAGCATTCCTGCAATTGCACCGGAAGGCGGCGGCGACGGAGAAACAAAAAAATGCGATGCGCTTGAAGCATGGCTTAAGGAAAATGGTTTTGAAAATATTGAACGCTTTGAAGCACCAGACAGTCGTGTTAGTTCCGGCTCGCGTCCTTCACTTGTAGTTACAATTCCCGGCAAGGATGATTCTAAAAGTATCTGGGTAATGGCTCATATTGATGTCGTTCCAACAGGTGACCTTAGCTTGTGGCACACAGATCCATGGAAGGTCGAAGAAAAAGATGGAAAAATCTTTGGTCGCGGAGTAGAAGATAATCAGCAGGGGTTGTGTTCTGCAGTATTTGCGGGGCTTTATCTTATAAAAAACGGAATTATTCCTGCAACTACAGTAAAGCTTTTGTTTGTAGCAGACGAAGAAAACGGCAGTGAGTATGGTACAATCTGGCTCATAAGAAATACCGATTTGTTCCATAAAAATGATTTAGTTCTTATTCCCGATGGCGGTGACAGCGAAGGCCGCACGATTGAAATTGCAGAAAAAAATCTTTTGTGGCTGCGTGTTCATGTAATGGGAAAGCAGACTCACGGAAGCCGCCCCGACAGTGGAGCAAATGCGTGTCTTGCGGCTTGTGCGCTTTCTTTAAAACTCAATTCTCTTGAAAAGGTTTTTAACAAGCATGATTCACTTTTTGAACCAGACTATTCAACCTTCCAGCCAACTAAACGCGAAAAGAATGTAGACAGTATAAATATTATTCCTGGAGAAGACTGGTTCTGTATGGATTGCAGAATCCTTCCATGTTATTCACTGGAACAGGTTCTTGCAGAAGTAGACAAAGCATGCCGTGAAATAGAAACACTATATGGTGTAAAAGTTGAATACACAACTCCACAAAAATCAGAAAGTCCTGCAACTCCGGTTGATGCTCCTGTTGCCCGGAAGCTTGCAGCCGCCATAAAAAAAGTTCACAATATAGACGCTAAGTTTATTGGAATTGGTGGTGGCACTGTTGGAGCCGAATTGCGCCGCAAAGGCATAGACGCCGTAGTCTGGAGCACCTTAGACGATCAGGCACATCAGCCAAATGAATATTGCGTTATTGAGAATCTTATTAAAGATTCACAGACATTAATTGAGTTGTTCATGTAAGTACAGCCACTCCCGCAGAAAATGCCTTCGGCCAACAGAAAGAAGTTGTCCGCAGTCATTTTCTGCTCCGTGTCAGTGCTTACATGAACGATGTAATTATATCTCTAACGAATCTTAAAGAAGATTCCTAATATCGCGCATGTCACTAAAATCTGCATAATCATAAATTTTATGAGAACTTGTGTTGGAGACCAGCCTCGGTTTTTGCGCATGTGGTCGTGAAGAGGGAATCGGATATTTTCGAAAATCTTAATCTTAAAGAAGCGCAGCAGTGCAACCTTTAAAAGTCCCATACCGCCGTTTATGAAAATGATTGAGCTTGTTGCAAGAATGAGGAACGGGTTTCCGCTTACCATTACGCATACGCCAATAAAAAATCCAAGTGCGCGGCTGCCGGCATCGCCCATAAGACATTTGCTTGGGAATGCATTAAGCCACAGGTAACCCATTACAACACCTGCCATTGCAAACAGCATGATTGCCCAGTTTGCTCCAGACGGAATGTGAGGAAGCAGCAGGTAATTAGAAATATCAACGTGTCCAAGAACAAAATAGAAAACTGCACCAAGCGTCAAAAGCGCAATAAGAACAAGCGTAGCCGAAAGACCGTCAACGCCGTCGGTACAGTTTGTAGTATTAATTGATGCCCAGATCATGATTGTACACAAGATGATATATACAACAGGATTTACGGCAATTAAGTTTGTAGTAAATGGAAGCCAGAAACGAACTACACCATCTGCAGAAGCGTTCTTCAATCCAAAATAAAGTACAAAAGAAGCGGCAACACTTAACAGTAAATCGAGTGCGCCCTTTAAGTATTCGCCCCATGAAGTAATGCTGCGGTCATCAAGGTAACCTGTGAGCATTGTAAACCAGGTAAGTGCAACAATTGAAAGTCTTACCCAGCTCATTGGAACTACAAGAAGACAAATTATCGTAAAGATAGTTATAAAAACTATGCCGGCTCCGGTAGGTTTTCCTTTAGCGGCTTCGGCATTATCCTGCAATGTAAATTCGCGTCCTCTGTCGTGAGGGAGCTTGTCAAAAAATTTTGGAATGAGTTTATAAGCGGCGAAAAAGCCAAGATAAAGTGCAATGGCAATAAGGACAGCATAAGATGAAAGAAGTCGTGCCGGTCCCCAGAATTGCTGTAAGTATTGTCCTAAATGATAAATCATATTAGCCTTCTTCTAAAGAAATAAATATATGAGCATTAGTTTACCGAAAAATGAAAATAAAATCAGTAACTTATATGCGGCATATTGGTAAAAATCATTGAAATCAGGTGTTCATTACAAAAATTTATAAAATCTTCGTCGTTTTGAGAACCACCCGGCTGGATTATTGCCTTTAATCCCAAGTCTGCCAGCTGTCTGACTGAATCGCAAAGTGGAGTAGGAGCGTCGCAAACAAGAACGTCAGCAAGACTAAGCTGTGCATTTTCGGGGTTCTGGTCTTTGTGCAGCATTGCTTCAGAAAGTGCAACGTCAACAGCGCGAACGGAAGATTTACATGCCTGTGATATTCCTACAATTGTATTATCTTTTACCAGAACGGCAGAGAAGGTTCTTGAACCCATAGAAAGAATTGTTCCAAATGCCATCTGATCTGCCAGCAGCTGACCCGGTCTTGTTTTTGTCTTTACATCCCAGTGATCAAACAAAACCTTATCCTTGTTCTGGAAAAGAAGTCCGCCGTTTATGAGCTCCATTTCATAATCGGAAGTTGTGATTCTTGAAATTTGAATGAGTTCGAGCTTCTTTACTGCAGAAAGAATATCCTTTGCACCCTGAGTAAAGCCCGGTGCAACGACAGCTGCAAAATTTCCTTTTGAAATTTCTTCAGCAGCGGCTTCATCAATTACGGCACTGCTTGCAAGAGTTGCCCGTTTAACATGTTCTGTATCATAAGTGTATGTGTTCTTAAAAGAATTAAGTGTGTTTGAAGAAATGCATGCACCAAGAATTGATTTGTATTTTACGACAATCGTAAACACTGTTCCAGTAAGCGGCGTAAACTGAGTTTCAAAACGATAACCGTCGCAGTTTGTGCTTTTTACCGAAAACTGATTTTTAAGATTCTGCGAAAGCATACAAATCTGTTCCCACGCAAACGAAATGTCAGAAATTGTATTGTAGCTCAGTTCTTTTCCCTGCTGCTTTTGAAGTGAACCTACAGTTCCCGTTCCTCCAGGGAATCGGTAAAGACAAGAGTTCTGGTGCTGGTTAGAGCCCTTCTGCAGCATGTATTGTTTTTCAAAAGGATATGTAAGGTAGTTTATGAAATTCTTTTGAACTTTGTCCGGATTATTCATGAGGATTGAACATGCAATTCCGCCGTCAAATGCCGAAACAAGATTAAGTGCTTTAGCGGCAAGATAAACTCGGAATTCTTTATCGATGCTGTTTGTTCTGAGCTGAATCATTGCTTCTTTATAATCAGCAGGGTCGCACAAAATCATTACATTTTCATAATTCAAAAATGCGTTGCGAAGAATTGTCGAAACAAAAAAATTAAAAGGTCGAGTAATAGCCTTAAACTTTTTTTCGGAATTAATCGTGTGAATTGTAGGAAGCACATTCATGCAGATGATTCCAATGTTGCCGCTCGCCTGATTAGCAGGAGCATTTGGTTCATCAATAAAGGTCGAAGACATTATGCGCTGAATCAAACCTGAAGTATCGTGCAAATAAAGATTGTTTTCAGAAAGCGCCTGTTCCTTTACAACGGGAATCTTAGCCTTTTTCAATATTTCTTCAGTACGGTTTGCACTAAGAATTGTCCAGCCCATATCAGAAAGAAACTTAGCAAATTCTACAATACCTTCGGTGTTATCTACATGAATTATAGCCTGTTTGTTCATAACATCAGTTTAACAGATAATTTAAAAAAAAACCATTATTCTGTTACACTAATTCTTGCCAGCAACGGAAGGTGATCAGACCAGCCTTGTCCGGAATAGATTTTGTAACCGATAGGGTAGCCTTGCACAGAAGCCCACGGACTGATGTCTAAGGGAGTAAAAGAAATTTTTTTTAGTTTCCCTGCTATGAACATGTTGTCTATTCGTTCCCATTCGTCATCATAAAAATAACTGCCTTTTTGATATGAATAATCTCCGTCTTCCGTAAACCAAAGCGATTTTATTCCAATGTAATCTGTGTAGCCAAAAGCCGCATATCGTAAAAGCGTGTTTTCATATTCTTCCTGCCAGCCTTTCTGATTTTTTAAGTTGCAGACAAAATCGGCAGTGTCGCGGTTAAAGTCGCCGCAAATTAAAATTGCTGCAGTGTCGGCTTTTTGTAATTCAGTCATTCGTTGAGCAAGAATGCTTTCCTGCCAGTCGCGCCAGATTTCCGTTTGTTCCTCTCCGCCAGATTTTGATTTCCAGTGATTTGCAAGAATGACAAGCGATTTTTTTTCTATGCTTGCGTGTACTTCTAAAATGTAGCGTGTTGCAGGCTGCGATACATTATGAATGCGAATGTCCATTGAGTGAGTTTTTATATTGCTCAGCGGATATCGTGATAAAATGCCAATCCCAATTGCCGTGCCTTCTTCCTTTGCAAAAACAGAATAATTCCAGAATTTTTTCTGATTCCAGTTATGCCCGTTCCCCGCAAGCTGATTGCTTATGTCATAAAAAATATCCTGATTTTCAAGCTCTTCAAAAATAAAAATATCTGCGTCTGTCTGAGTTATAAATTCGCAAAGCCGCTCAAGCCTGACCTTGTAAGTATCCTCGTTCCAGTCTGCCGCCTTCTGATATTCCTTGTATTCACACCCATCCTTTTTGCCGTCAAAGAAAGTCTGAAGATTCCAGTTCGCAACGACAAGCTGAGTGTCTCCAACGGGAGATGCCTGTTCTTTGAGCGAATCAAGCGGTCCATCCGAGCACGAACAAAGCCCAAGCCCCGCCACAGCTGCAGCTGCCATTGCCGCCAGCAGTTTGCCTTTAATTTTCATTAATGCTTCCTCCGTAAAAAAAATCTCACACTATAGTTAACAAAAAATTTTGTTAAAAGAGGAAGTTTTTAGAGAAAAAAGATGAAAAAATTTTATTTTTTATTGTAAAGCCTTCTGACGCCTTCATACATTCCGTAACTCAAAACGGCGCTTAACATTTTATCCGTGATATTTTCTATAAAGCCTGCAAGATATGTAGAATATACAAGATTTCTTGTGACAATAAAAATTCCCTGTACCGTGCATTCTGCATTCTGGCGGTTTACACGGGCGCCAAATAAAAGATCTGCAATTACATTTCCTAAGATTGCATTACTAAGTGCACTGAATACACCTGCCCATAAGAAGGCATCAATTTCATAAGCCTGTTCGCGTTCGAAAAAAGGAAGCTTCTGGTTTTTCCTGTCTGCATGAACAAAAACAATCCAAGCTAGAAGCGAAGTTAGAAGATGACAGCTCATGAAAGGCAGCATTGTATAATCAAAGAAATACAGAATTCCGTTTGAAAGAACAGCACACAAAAGACCAGGCATAAGTCCACATATTGCCGTTACACCAATTGTCAGAATTGAATCAAGATACAAAGGGAAAGTGATGTTCGTTGCAATAACGGAACCAAAGCAGTTTACAATAACAGCTACTGTAAGAGTGCAAAGTGTAAAGAGAATGTTTTTTAGCGAATAATCTCTTTTCTTAAAAATCATAAGATTACTCCAAGCAGCTTTGCCGCATCTACAAGCTCAAGTCTGTCCTGCAGATTCATTTTTTGGAATATAATAGATTTTTGATTCTGAATTGTTTTTATTGATTTATGAAGAATTTCAGCCGCCTCGTAAACATCCTTTTTTTGTGCAAGAAGTTTAAAAAGCTCCTGTTCTTTTTTTGTAAGAGTCTGATAATTTTTAAAAACAATATCTGAATTTTCTGCTCCGTATGAATTATTGTCATTTGAAAATCCACCGGAAGAACCAGAAGAACTTTTGTTCAATATTTCATGCATTACTGTTTGTGCTGCCTTACAGTAAAAAAGATTTCCCTCATTTACAGAAAGAATTGCCTTTTCAACTTCATTTACATCAAGGTCTTTTGTAATAAAGCCCTGAATGTTTTTTTGCAGAGATTTCGTAATATGAATAGGGTCGTTGTACATTGTATAAATGATGATTTTAATTTCGGGTCTGAGCATTCTGATTTTATCTACAATCGTAAGACCGTCTTCATCATCAAGGTTTAAATCTACAACAGCAATTGAAATATCGGGATTTGATTTCAGGTTAATGGCAGCCCTGTCAGAATCGCCCGCCAGATAAAATTTTAATATGGGATTCTTGTGTTCAAGGAGATAACTTAAACTGTCGCGTAATCCAGCATGATCATCAATGAATAGTATTTTTAATTGTGATTGCAATTGTTGTACCTCCTTCGTTTACAAACTCAACTGTGCCACCAAGATTCTTTACGCGTTCCTGAATGTTATTTACGCCGTAATGCTTGCGGGTATCGGTGCTGTTTAATTTATCAACATCTTCAAGTTTAAAGCCAACACCGTTATCGCTTATGATTATTTTGAAATCTTCGCCAATATCTGTAAACTTTAAAGTTACTTCAGTTGCGTTTGCGTGCCGTGCAATGTTGCTCAGTGATTCCTGAAGAATTCGGATTATTTCTATTTGAATGTTTTGTGGCAGTGTAGAAATATGAGAAGAGGCTACAAGCATTTTTGTTTTGATTTTATAGTTGCTTTCAAATGCCTTCAGAATATTTCTGATTATTGTTTCAAAGTCATCAGACAAATCAAGGTGCAGTGCTCCAATAAGATAACGAACTTCATTCAAAGCCTGGTTTGCATAAAAGTCGGACTTTTCTTTATCTTCTTTTTGAAGATAAAACTTAAGAGCTGCAAGATCCTGTGCAACACCATCGTGCAGGTTTCGGCTGATTTTCTGTTGTTCATCATTCCTGAGCTGCATATTTTTAATAAGGTTTTTCTGGCGGATGGTTTTAAAAATTATACATAAGATGGAAATTAAAAGCAGAAGTGAAGAACAGTACATAAGACTGTCGTAACCAAAAATAAGAGAAATTTCCTTTTGCGCAATTATTTCCTGAAAATCTAAAATCAAAGAAGAAAGCTGTTTCGGTGATTCTGTTTTTGTTAAAAGATTGATTATTTCGTCGAGCTTGTCTTCAAGCGAAAAATCAAAATATGTAAAAGGAAAAAACTTTTCTTTTAAAGTTGCACATTCCAGTTGGATTTTTTCCATGTTATCTGGTTCTGAGGAGTTGCTTAATAAAATCAACTGAACGATTTCACGCTCATATTCCGCAAATAACTTAGAGGCACGGTTTTTATAGTAAATTGAAATTGAAAGCGTTAATACTCCAAAATAAATGAGAATGGCCTGAATTGAAAGAATCTTTTTGATTAAACTTTTATAGTTCATTTTACTATTCTTGAATTAATTCAATAGTTTGGTCCTCAAAATTGAAATTTAGTTGCAGCGTAGCTTCATTTTCTATTGCATCTTTGACAATATTTCGAACCTTTGTACTGTCTTCGCAAAAATCAAAAGAGTCATTGCATTTAAATATTACTCCCGTAGTATTTCCTGTTTGGGTAATTTTCAAACCGGAAATGCTGCTTTTGAACGTTACGGCAATTTCATTAATAATACCATCAATATTCAATCATGTCCTCCAGAAAAGTATTCCCTTAAAAATCTAAATAAATACTATCATACTTATTTTGAAATACTAGGGAAAAAATCCCGAAATTTACTAATTTTCGGGAAAACATCCCTAAAACCCGAGAAAAGTTCCCTTGTTTTACGGGTTCTGCTGAATAAAATAAAGATAAATCATAATTCATATGTAGGTATGAAAACAATAATTCTGTGAATACAGAAAAAGGAGTCTTAGTAATGAAAAAATCGAAATTATTAGCTGTATTAGTTACAGGCATTGCACTTTCTTTTGCAATTACAGGCTGTGCATCTACAAAACAGACTGAACCTGCAAAAACTCAGAAAAAAACTCGCTCAATTGAGTATGAACTGGTTGACTGGGATGGTGCCGTAACAGGAAAGGATGTTGCAGAATGGCCATTTAATCTTCAGGATGACGGAGTTGCAGCATTTGATGATTACGAAGGAATAAAAACAAAGGTTGGAAAAAATAAGTTCTTCTTAACTTATGGTGAAAATACCGACAAGAAGCTTGCAAGAGAAGAAGCTCGAAATGCGCTTGCTTTCCAGATTGCTCAGCAGCTTAATACAAAAGCACTTGCTACTTTTGATCAGGTAATTGATGATAAGGAACAGGCTCAGGAAACAATTAATGCTACAGCTTCTAAAGCAACCTTTACAGGTTTTGAGCGTGTTGCAGAAACTTGGGTTTATCGCATTAAGACCGATCATACAAAGGATGATAAAACAACAGATGAATACACATATTATTGCCTTTTTGTTGTAGATCCAGAAGTATATCAGGCACAGTTAGAGAAGTATCTTGGAGACATCATTGGTAAAGTTGTTAAGAGTGAAAACATGCAGGAAGCATCTAACCTTAGAAAACAGCTTACTGATGAATTGATGAACAATGATACAGCACTTCTGCAGGAAATTCCTCAGTAAGGTTTTTTAATCGGGGAGAGATTTTTCTCTCTCCGATTTTTTTTGATATTATGTGTAAAAAGCTTTTTAATTTTTTCCTGATATTTTTATTATTGTCTCTGACGGTCCCTTTGTTTGCTAAAACTGTTCCTGCCCCTGAGTGGATGACAGAAGATGGACTTGAAGAAGTTTATCCTTCGAAGGAATATATTCGTGAACGCGGAATGGGTAAGAAAAAAGAAGCCGCCCAAAACGATGCTGCTGCGTATATTTCCCGTTACCTTATAACACAGGTAAGTACAAGTTCTGTAACTATAACAAGTGCAACCCGGAATAATGGAAACGTTTCGGTCGAAGAACAGACAAGAATAGAAAATGCAATCAGTTCAAATTTAAAACTTTCAGGAATTCGGTATACGGAACCTTATTATGATAAAAAGGGTAAGGTCTGGTATTGCGTTGCTTATATACAACGGGAAGAGCTTTGGAATCAAAATAAAATCAATTTACAAAATTCAAGAGACAGATTGTTTTCATTTTATGAAGCTGCGCAAAATGCAAATGAACCGCTTTACAGCGCAATGCTTTATTCTCAATCAAAAGAATTTGAAGAACAATTTCTGGATGCCTATATACTTTCTAAGGTTATCCTTTCTGATAAAACCGAAAGCGATTTTGGTGCGGACATGAAATATGTTTCTGCCGTTGATTCAAAAATTGCAGAAGTAAAATCAAAAGCAACTTTTCAAATACGGGTTCATGGAGATTTTCAGGGAACTGTTTATCAAAAGTTGAAAAATGAATTCAGCACGAACGGCTATAATGTAAAGAATGCAGATGAAGACGCATCGTATGTTGTTGACGCCAATGTAAGTCTTGATGATATGGAGTTGTATTCAGTTCATGTAATTCGTTCTTCTATTGAAATAATCGTTGAAGGAAAGAATGCTTCAATTTTTTCTTACGCAAAGCAAACTGAAAATGCAAGCGGTATAAATGAAGAAATTGCAAAGGCAAAAGCAATTAAACTGCTGGCAGACGAAATCGAAGCCACCTTTATTCAAGAATTTAATTCGAAAATTCAAAAATCTGTTTATATAAATTAGAAGGAGTTCAAAATGAAGAAGTTCCTTATTTTTATTATTTCATTAACATGTTTTATTCTACCATGTGTCGGACAGTCAAATAATTCTCAAAATGAAAACAATATTAAAAGTGAATTATTCGAGATTGAAGAATGTATGGTTCAATACAAAGATCAATACTATTATGTTGGAAATACCGTTTTTGTTTCTGGTATTACTCAGAGAAGTATTGTTAATATTTGCAAATGGGCTTGTGAACAGAAAGGTTATAAAAAAGCTCCTGGAATTACATTCTCTTATGAAGATATGGTAAAGACAGAAGAAACAGGTTCAGAACTGGTATTAAAAGTATTAGCAGAAGAAACTATCCATAGAGCTACAAAGAATATGTATGAAATGCTCAAAAATAAAGAGGGGAGTTATGGTGCCATTTACAATGCCATAAGTGAATATCTTGGATTAGCACCTGTTTATTATGGCCCGGATGGAAATGTAATCCGCGAGTTTTCCGAAATTAGTAAAACTGACGGCTGTTATTGCATGGATGCAGATGGGGTTCATCTTGCACAAGATATGGAAATAAAACTATATGAAGAATTAACAAAAGGAAACAAAAAATCCGGAATAACAGTATCAAGCCCTGTTTATTTTGTTTATTCAATAAAAGATTAAAATCATCTTTAGGTTGCAAGGAGTATGAGAAAGGTGAAACGAAAAATTTTAATTCAGATAATATTTGTTTTATGTATATTTCCTGTGATTGCTGCAACTAAATATACATCAAAGAAAAAAATAGTAGTAAATTATCCTGTTTTAAATAATGTCGCAGCTGAAGATATGTGGATAGCAGATTTTGTGCAGGGACTATTGACGACGGATTTGCAAAATTATTCTGTCATGTCTGTAATAGATCGTGCCGCAGCAGAATCTATTTTGTCTGAACAGAAAAAAGCAGAAGCCAGTGCCTATTTATCAAATAATTCTTTTGAAAACTATTTTAATTATGCAAACATGGTTGATACTGATTATATTGTAGTTGTTGAACTTTCAAAGCTGGAAGATTTTTATAAGCTGTCTTGTGTTCTTAAAGACAAAAAAGCTAATAAGGTTATTCAAGATGTTTCTCATTCTTCTGGTAATATATCCTATGCCGACCTTTTAAATGGCAGTGCAATTCATCTTGCAAGTTATGATTTGCTTTTAGCAATGGGAGAGAAGCAGAGTAAGCTTGCCAATCTCCAGATTAAATCAGATAAAAAAGATGCAGATGTTGAAGCAAACTATAATATTGCTAAAGGTTTGCAGTCTCAAAAAGCGGGTAATATTGTAGAAGCCTTCATCCATTTTTTTAAGGCAGAAAATAATAAGACCGGAAGTGATTTGATTGCAAAAGTATCTCGAACCATAGGCGCGGGAGAAGTTCGAGATTCTGTTCTAAATGATCTTGCGTTATATGATGAATGGACAAAAATCTGGAACGACTATAAAGAGTATCAAAATGCAAACTGGCTGCAGGTTTTTTATTGCCCGGATTTTTTGGATTACGAAAATATCAATTATGATAAAGAAACTGTAGATTTAAAATTTCCTTATTCTGTATGCGTGAATCCAGAAGTTATCAATTTATATAATCATTTATATGCTCTTTATTCAAAAACCAGCAAGGCTGGAAAATGGAATGAATTAGACATGACTGTTTACTATATTCAACTGTCTTTAGATGCCGAAATATCCTTTGAATTATTAGATGCGCAGGGAAAAACAATTGCACAAAAAAGCGTTAAAGCTTCAGACTCCGGAATGAATAATGCTCAGATGTTAGTATTAAAGTCAATAAAAACAACGGCGCTTACTGATGATTTGCATATTAATATAACAACATCATGTTCGCAGGCATTGGTAAAATCGGTGCCGGGAATAAAAATAGGAAAATAATTAGGGAGAAAAGAAATATGAAACAACATGCTTTTATTATTGGAATTGCATTTTGTATTATCATGCTGTCGTCTTGTATTAGTATTCCAGGAACAGAGGAAGCCAATGATCCGCAAAGTGCAATAAAAAAAGAAATAAAAAAAGACTTGAGAACAGAGGTGCATGAAGTTGAGCGAGATGGCATTCATATAAAGCTTGAATATATTGATGTAGATGCACGGATTTTTTGTAATGATAATAACGATATTTATCAGCTAGGAAATATTACATTTGTTTGTGCAACATTGAGCTGGGATGAAGTTTATAGTATTTGTAAATGGGCTGTAGAACACAAGGGTTATGAAAAATCAAGTATTTATACAAAGAATGAACTTATGAGGTCTTGGGAAAATCTTGATATCGGAGTGAATTGCTGTTATAACGCCTTTAGCGAATTTCTAGGTTTGGAACCTGTATATTATACAAAAAAAGGAGAGCCCGTACGAACATTTTCGCATGATAAAAGTGATGTCGTGAATGTCGCGACAGGTGGATTTCGAATGCGTAACAACCCGGAAAGTATTTTTTTCGATTACTTAGGATTAGAAAATTATTGGGGCGTAATAGATAGAGAGCCTTATTACATGGGTATTTCAGTAAAATAAGGAGACAGAATATATGATTTTAAGAAAAAGATTTTATTATTTATTTGTTTTGATTCTGTTGTCTTTTAACGGATTTCTTTTTGCTGCAGACAGTAAGTTTTCTGGAAAAAAAATAGTTGTTTATCCTCCTGTTTTGCTTAACCTTGATAAAGCTAATTCCTGGTTTGCAGATTTTATACAGGGGCAGTTGTCTACTGATTTTCAGGAATATTCGGATTTTTCTGTGATTAATCGAATGGATCTTGAAGCTATTATGTCTGAACAAACACTGGCAGAAGTAAATAGCTATGCCTTAAATGACGATTCCCTGCAATCTATGGAATATGCTTCTCTTGTTCATGCAGATTATCTTGTCACAGTTAAAATAATCGGAACTGGAGATACTTATTCCATAAACTGTAATGTCGCAGATGTAAAAACTTCAACTGGTGTTTCCGGGGCAGCTTGTTCCTTCAATGGAATTAAGGAGTCAGAAATATCAGATGGTTCTTGTGTTCATAAGATAAGCTACGATTTGCTTTCAAAAATGGGTAGCGATGAGAAAAAACTTCAGGCCTTGAATCAACAAAGTAAATCAAATACTAACGAAGTTAATGCCAATTACAATCTTGCAAAAGGTATTCAAGCACAAAATGAAGGTAATGTTGTAGAAGCGTTAGTGTTTTACAACAGAGCAAAACAGAATAGTGTAACAATCCAGGAAACGGAAGGTCGTCTGAATGTTTTGAATGACAAAATAACAGGTGCAAGCATAAAAAATGCAGTAACTAAAGACATTCAGCTTCGTAAGGAATGGGCGAAGATTTGGGACGAGTTTAAAGTTTATTTGCGTGATAATTTGCTGCAGGTTTATTATACACCTGATTTATTGCAATTGACCGATATAAATTATTCAAACAGAACTGTTACTATTATGCTCCCTGTATTCATAAGGGAAAATGCGGAATGCTGGCAAATTTACTACAATCTTTTAAGTACTTATAATAAGGTTTCAAAACTTGATGATTGGAAAATTGATACTCGCTGTCAAACAGATACACTTTACAATTACACATTTGAAATCAAAAATGAAGCCGGCAAAACTATTGCAAAGAAAAGTTGTAAAACTAAGAGTGTTGCAAACTTCGGAGAAAGATACTGGTTGAAAATTTCATCTGTTTCACCTGAGGAAATTTCAGATAAGATTTTCGTAAATGTTGAGACAAATTGTAAGAACGGACTTGTAATGGAAGTTCCCGGTCTTAAGCTTCCTTTTTAAGTAAAAAAATAACCGGTTGACTTGTTCTTTAAGTTTACACATTAAACTTAAAGAACAATACATCTCCGTCTTGAACGACGTATTCTTTTCCTTCCTGACGGTACTTGCCGGCGGCCTTGATTGCAGCTTCGTCTTTGTACTGGCGCAGGTCGTCGATTGTGTATGCTTCGGCCTTGATAAAGCCTTTTTCAAAATCTGTGTGAATTACGCCTGCTGCCTTTGGAGCCTTGTCGCCTGCGTGAATTGTCCAGGCACGACATTCATCAGGGCCTCCTGTAAAGAAGGTGCGCAAGCCCATAAGGTGATATGTTTTGCGGGCAAGAACTGCAAGTCCGCTTTCTGTAAGACCAACGCTTTCCATAAAGTCTTTGCGGTCTGCAGGGTCATCAATTTCGGCAAGGTCTGCTTCAAACTTTCCGCAGATTACAACAACTTCTGAATGCTCTTCATCAGCATATTTGCGGACAACTTCTACATATTTGTTTGTCTGAGCTTCAATTGAATCTTCGTCAATGTTTGCTACATAAATTGTAGGCTTCATTGT
>JAEEGL011743331.1_pt1 | contig 26641 bp, 15 predicted proteins | sample 9134231 | NCBI WGS metagenome assembly JAEEGL01 (sample SAMN16246548, study PRJNA631951) | gut metagenome | biome: gut microbiome; feature: rumen; material: fiber-attached | host: Bos | place: Iran: Karaj | collected 2018-10 | reverse complement strand
ACGAGTTTAAGAAGATTTAATGCTTCATCTTTAAAACTCATTTTATTATAAACCTGCCTGTTGTTTCTTAGAATCCCATTGTGACTTAGCTGCTTGAGCTATATCACTAAATGCTTTATCAAGTGATGTTCCTTTTAACATGTTTTCATATGGACGGAGTCCACCAGTAAACCAAATATCAATTAATCCAGATAAATACATAAACTTAGTTGTCTTATCGTCGCCATCATTTAGTTTAGGATAATTAGTAAAGGCTTTTGTATATTGACTTCTGATGTTTAGAAGATTCTTTGTAAATGAGTTAGTTGCATCACTATCTTGATAGTTGCAGTCATAAGCAAGAAGACCGTTAGCTTCTTTTAAGAATGTCTTACAACCAAAATCACTAACGATTAACTTGATTAACGCTTTAGCTTCAACTTGATGAGTTGATGTAGCTGGAATTGCAAAGTATTGATCTTCACCAATTGTATATAGAATGTTTTCTTCAACAGCATTTGGAGCTGTAGGAGTCTTCATTAATGCGAGTTCAAATTCTTCACTATTAATTTCATAACCTAAGATTTCATTATAAATCCAGTCAGAGTTAAACATCATAGCAGCTTCGCCTCTTGCGAACTTTCTTTGTGCATCGTGGTTATCAAGACCAGAACAATTCTCAAGAACGTAATCAGTATTTCCAATTAATGCTTGCCACATAGAAGTGGCTTCTTTAAGTTTTGCATATGTAGAATTTTGTGATGAATCAAAGTTAGAAGCAGAAGAGTAGTTTAAGAATTCTTTGATATTAGCTTCGCCAGCAAGTTGAGCCCACCAAGTATATACAGCATAATCGAAGTAGTCAGTGTTTTGACCAGTATATACAAATGGAGCAACAGTATAAGATTGGTTTTCTACTGGTAATGCTTCATTAACGATTGTTTCACATAAATCTAATAATTCTTGATAAGTTGTAGGAACTCTCCAACCATTGTTTTCAAACATTTTCTTATTATAGAAGATTCCACCTGTTGCTTTAATCCAAGGAAGTCTATATGTATGAAGTTTTCCTTGTGAATCTGGGTAATAGATACTATTTCTATATTCTTGTGATACTTTATCTTTTAACTTAACTCCATCAACTAAATCTTCCATGATGTCATCAAGTTCAGCAAATTTACCTTGAGCTGCATAAGTCATCCAGTCAACGCCAACAGAAATATATAAGTCATCATCATTCTTTTTAGAATTTATATTTTTATTAATAACTTGATCCTCATTAGCAGTAGCTTCTAAGTCCACTTTAATAGTAGGATTATCTAATTCAAATTTTTCAATAATTTTATTCATCCATGTAATACCATAACCTCTATTTAATACATGAACTTTAATGTGTGTTTTACCATCAACATTTGTCTTTTTACAGCCAATAAGAACAAACGCAAACAAAAGAAGTGCAATAAAACTAAAACACATCTTAAAAATATTTTTTCTCATAAAATTCTCCTATTTACCTATTTTTAGATATTTTTAACAAATTTAAAAAACTACTTTAATACTACTATATATCAAAGATATTGTCAATAGAAATGAATATAAAAAAAGATTAACTAATTAAAAATACCTATGTTTTTTAAGTTAATTAAATAATATGTTGAATTAAGCCCTTTTATATGTTAAAATTTTAGTAGATTGAGGACTTGTTTATATGAATAAACTTTGGAAAAAACCAATTTTATTTCTATTTTTAGGCATTTTTTCGCTACTTATAGTAGGCTGTTCAAAGAAAAGTACAATTAATGTTGACAGTAGAAATAAATACATGAATGATTACTATAATAGATTATCTTCGCATAAAAAGAGCGATTCTCCTTTACTATATGAGGGAATTGAACTAGATTTAGATAATCTATTCTTTGACGACTTTATGGGCGGAGTCAATAAAGATAATTGGTATATTGCTAATCAAGCATGGGGTACTGGAGGTAACGGTGGTGTTATCAAAGAGAATGTTGGATATACTGATGATGGAATCTTAGTCCTTAAAGGCAATGGAAAATATTATACAGAAGGAAAGGTAAAAGGAGTTGGTTCATATAAGGATGGATCACTTACTGGAGCTGCCTTAATTTCAAAGTTCACAACAAGACCTGGTAGATATCAAATTAAGATGAAAGTATTACCTAGACTAGGTGCGTGTACTGCCTTCTGGGTTTATTCATATGATCAATCAAATGGAAATAACCATGAAATAGATATAGAGCTTCCAGGTGGAGCTAATTCTACACATGTTATTTCATTTGAAAATGTATTAAATACTAACTACATTACAGTTCAAATGAGAGAATCACAAGATACAAAGTTAACTGAACTTGAAGGAATGGATGAAAACTTTGTAGCTTTAAATGACGGAAACTGGCATACCTTTGGATTTGATTGGTATACTGACCCTGAACTTGTAGTTTATTACATTGATGGTGTAGTAACCGCAGTATCAAATGTGTTTGTACCATTTGCGGATACTCGTCTTTGGCTTGGTTTATGGTTCCCTAATACATCGGGATTTGTAGGAGAAGCACTCTTTGAATCAGATGCAATGTATGTAGATTGGGTTGAGTATATTCCATTTAAGAATCAACCATGTGACACTCTTGAAACTACATTTGGAAGAGACCAAGTCGCAGCTGATGATGAATATCCTACTACTCCAATTTCAATTGAAACACCTAACAAAGTATCTAATGCAACATTTGAATACGCAAAAACTCATAGTGATTATGAAAATTATGGTTGGGACTTCAATAAGAGAAACTTAACTAGTGATGAAACTGCGTATTTAAAGAATAAATATAAAGAAGACTATCTAAGTAATAATCCGGACGCAACTGATGAAGAGATTAATGATTATATAAATGAAAAGTTAAAAGAACTAAGAAAAACGACATCTTTAAATAATTTCACAAGAATCCTTTCAAATTCAGGAATGAATGATTCTTATGGAATAGAGGTTAAAGATATAGGAAGAGTGAGACAAGTAATAGATTCTATCTATGATGGATATAATATTGATTTTAGTTTCTACGCAAAAGGAAAAGGAAAAGTAACTATTCAATTCCAAAATAATATAGATTCTAAGATTAGTGAAATTGTATTCGACATTGATGAATTAGATTATAAGAATTTTAAATATCAAGGTATAGCTCCAGAAGGAACTAAGAAAATCATGATTATGGTCGATACAACACTTAATAATGTTGTTTACGCTGATGACTTCAGTATGTATATCAATAGGTGATTATATGATAAAAGGTAAAAGGAGAATTACTAAATCCCAAAAGAAGGATTGGTTATTTGTATTAATAATGCTTTTATACCCAGTACTACAATTCGTTATAGTCTGGGCTTTTGTCAATATTGGATCTTTAGTTATTGCATTCCAACAGACAGATATTAGAGGAAATACTACTTGGTCACTAGTAAACTTTAAGTATGCATTTGACTCAATATTCCATTCAACACTAAATACGACAGGAATCAGTGGACTAACTGATGGAATAGTAATGATTATTAACTCATTAGGTTATGCGGTTATTACTATCTTTGTATCAATTCCTTTGTCTATGATATTTGCGTACTTTTTAAGTAAAGAAATGCCATTCGCAGGAGTATTTAGAGTAATATTCTTCCTCCCTAACGTTATTCCAGTAGTGGCACTTACTATGGCATATAATATGCCACTAAAACCTAATGGATATATTTATGAGTTCCTAAATTTATTTGGGAAAGCATTTGATATATATAATAGATGGCCGACATCACAACTAATGGTTTATGTATATTGTGTGTGGGCAGGCCTTGGATATAATATTATTCTTTTAAGTGCGGCAATCGGAAGAATTCCAAAAGAAATCTTTGAATCTGCGAAGATTGATGGAGTAACACATATCAAAGAATTCTTTATGATTGTAGTACCACTATCTTGGCCTACAATAGTAACTTTAATTGTTGTAGGACTAACTAATGTGCTTACACTATACTTACAACCTTACCTATTAACTAATGGTACGGGAAGAGGAAGCACATGGACAATTGCGATGGAGATATTCAGTAATACATCTCAATTTAACCCAATCAACTATAACTCAATGGCGGCGAAAGGCCTCATGTTATCACTTGTATGGGCACCAATTGTTCTTGGAGTAAGAAGACTCCTATCAAATGTCAACAAGGATGTTGATTTCTAGGAGGTTATATTATGGATAAGAAAAGAAGAATTCATCATAAAAGAAGAAAAATGTCTGCTCCAATGATAATAGTATTTATACTATTCATCATCTATTCAATCAGTATTCTTGCCCCATTTATTTGGATGTTTATTAACTCGTTTAAGAGTGTTCAAGAATATAATTCAGGTAATTATTTTGGATTACCTAAAGTAATTAAGTTTAGTAATATAGTTGAAGTACTAAAGTTTGAGATTCATTCTCAAAGTATCTTAAGTATGTTTATCACAAGTATCATTTTAACTGTCACAGGTACTGTCGTTAACGTATTCTTTAGTGCTGTCTCAGCTTATGTAATTGCGAAATATAAATTCCCTGGAAGAAAGATTATCTATTCAATCGCAATTATTACAATGATTATTCCTATCGTAGGAACTTTACCTGCGATGGTTAGAATGATGGAAACATTTGGTCTTGATGATTCAATACTTGGAGTATTATTCTTATATTCTGGATGTTTCGGATTTAACTTTGTACTACTTCATAGTTCATTTAAATCTATTAGTTGGCAATACGCAGAAGCTGCGATTATGGATGGAGCTAATAGATTCCAAATCATGTTCCTTGTAATGTTCCCTATAGCTAAAGGACCAATTGTTGCGGTATCTGTACTTGAAGCTATCGCTATTTGGAATGATTATTCTACCCCATTCCTCTTTATGAAATCTAATACAACACTCGCAGTAGGACTTGAACAGCTTCAAACTGCCGCACAAGGAAAGTATCCACTTCAATTTGCGGCTACAATGATTGCGGTTATCCCAATCGTGATATTATTCGCTATATTCCAAAAAACTATTATAAGAAATACTGTCGCAGGAGGCTTAAAAGGATAATGAAAAAGATATTAATCTATTTAAGTTTACTTTTATCATTAGTATTCTTAACTTCATGCGCTAAATATACATATAAAATTGATCAAGAGAAGATCTACATTAGAGATGGAATGACTCTAGATATTTCAAACGATAAGAATATATCTTATAAAGTATTGAGTAAAATAGATGGAGTATCTATTAATGGGTCTACTATAACTATCTCTGATTCAGTTAAAAATGGTACACAAATCCTTATTGGACTTTTTAATAAGGATACTTTTATTGCGACTATGATTGGTGAAGTTAAAAAAGATATAGCTAATCCAGTCATTTCATTTACTAATTTAAGTAATAATGTAAAAGACGGAGATGATATTAAAGCTTCATCATCTCCAGTTATGTCTATAACTTATAGTTTAAAGAATAACCCAGTGGGTATTCTAATAAATTCTTCTAGTGGTACACTTCATTTCCTTGATAGTGTTATAGAAGGCACTAAATTTACTGTTATCGCTAGCGCTGGTGGCGCAACTATTGAAAAAGAATTTATCTACGCCAAAGAAAACCTAGTTACTATAAAAGAAGGAAAAGAAAAATTAATCGTTAGTTCAGATGATCCATTTGAACTTGAAGTATCTTTAGATTTTAAAGGCAATACTGAAGCGATTAATGAAGGAATACTCGCAGTAGAACTTAACGGAAAAAAACTTAATCAAAGTGAATATTCATTTATTTCTGATGATCAAACATTAGTTATTAGTGGTAATTCATTTAAGAATCTTCCACTAGGATTTAATAAATTAAATATTGTGACTTTAAGAAACTCTATCGAAGGAGAAGTTCTTGTCGCACACTTTATCTCAACCCCAGAAGATTTAGCTAATATTAATAATACTATTGAATCACTTAATTCATATTATGTCTTAAGCGCAGATATAGATCTTAAAGATTATTTAAGTAAAGGTTCTAAGGGTTATAACGCTGGAAAAGGATGGAATCCAATTGGTCTTTATAAAGACACAACTGATTCAAGCGCAACTGAATATGCATTTGGTGGTTATTTCGATGGAAATGGACACACTATATCTAATTTATATATTAATAGAAATGATGAAAGAGGATTTAACTCTGGACTTTTTGGTTATACCACAGTTAATTCTGTGATTATGAACTTAAATGTATCTTCAGATAAAGATCAAACTTATAAGGTTTGTAGTTATTCTGGAGGACTAGTTGGTGCAAATAACGGTACTATTTTAAATTGTAGTGCTGATGTAGATATCACAGCTGATGATGCACATAAAGTTTTAGGCGGATTTGTTGGACGTAATGAAGGCACCATTAGAAACTCATACTCTATAGGCGCTGTTTATTCATCTAATCAAGCTGGTGGCTTTGCTGGTCTTGATATGGGTTTAATTGAAAACTCATATTCAATTCATTCTGACCTACTCTTTGATTCAACTGGAGTAAGTGATAAAAATTATGTGTTTGAATCAAAAGAGTTATTACTTGCATCAGGATTTACTACACTTAATTATCCATGGATATTAAGAATAAATGATTATCCATATATTGAGTCAGTAATCGTAAATAACTCAATTAAAGATATAAAAGTATTAAATCAAGAGTTATATGTCACAAAAGGTGACACATTTAAAGTAGAAATAGAAGCTATCCCTAAAATAGTAGACACTATCTACACTAAAGAATTTGAAATAATTGAAGGTAATGGTGTAACTATTAATGATCAAGGAATAGTTTCTACAACTCAAGCCCAAGATGACTATTTTAAAGTAAAAGTTAAAATGGGTAATATTGAAAAAATAATAAAAGTAAATGTCTATCAAAAACCTAAATCAATCAATTTTAGGGATACTCAAGAATACACAGTGTCCGCAGGTGATTATATTAAACTTGATGGATATGTGCTACCAGAAAAAGCTCTTCAAGATATTAGATATCAAATAACGTCACCTCTTCCAGGAGTTAGAATGTATAGCGATGACGTTATTGAAATTAAAAGAGATGCCTCTTCAGGAACATTTGAAGTAACAGCTTATGCTAGAGATATCACAAAAACTATCACTATTAATGTAATTGGTTTTGAAACATTTATAGATTCTACTAAATATTTATTAAGTGATAGAGAAGAAAATGTAGTATTCACTCTTCCAAGTGGCGCGACAAGTGAATTAGTCACAGTTAAAGCTTACTCAAAAGTTGTTGAATACACAGTTGATGGTGATAACGTAACTATCACATCAACTTGGCTTAAAGAATTATATGGTGAGAGAATCCCTATTGATTTCGTTACTAAAACTAAAACTTATACGGGTGAGGTTAGAGTGTTAAAGAATCAATATGAATCATTCTATACAGTTTATCCAAGAAATACTTTTAAAACATTCCCTAATAATACCTATAGTATTGGCAGTGACTTTAGTGAAGATATCAAGTTTACTCTTCCTGATACCTTTGATACTTCAAAGATTAAGAGTATCAAGAGATACTATGATGAAATAGAAAGTTCTATAGAAGGATTTAATCTCACACTTAGATATAATGACTTTAAGGATTTCACAAATAGTGCTGTCCCTGTAGTTATTACACTTGATGATGATACTAAATATTTACTTGAAGTAAATGTATATAGTGATTCAATTAGTTCATTCTATTACTTATCAAGAAATAAAGATATTATCTTTAGTGGTCAATCACTAGTAAAAGAAACTGATGAATTGAATAATATTGAACTAGTAGTTGGTGGTGATATAAAAGATATCAAGTTATACTATGAATCAATTAACTATAGTAAAACTTCAAATAAAATAATAATCGATTTAAGCAATAAGAATTTAGATAAATTTAAAAAGATTCCTTTAGTAATTACTGCGTCAGATAATTCAAGAGTTGGATATTCTTTAATTATCGTAGATGATAAAGAAGAGGATATTATTATTTCTTCAAAAGAAGAATTTATTGAATTTAAGAATGACCACAGTAATTATTCAAAGAATATAGTACTTATTAATGATATAGATTTTGAAGGAATGTCTCTTTCGTCTATTGGGAGTAATAAAGATGGTGGAGAGTTCACTGGAAAATTCTTTGGAAATGGATACGCACTTAAAAACTTAAACATCACAAGAAATGATTTCTCTGGAGAATATATGTCTGAAGGAGAACTTAAAGGTGATGAGACAGTTAATAAATACCATTCATCATATTACGTTGTAGGATTATTCTCAGTACTTAAAGGAGAATTATATGATCTTACACTAGAAAATGTAAATGTATGTCCAACATTTAATTCAACTAAAACTGGAAACTATGTTGGTATAATTAGTGGAAAACTAGAAGGTAAAGCAATAAATATTAATTTAATAAACTGTAATTCTGACGCTGCGGCAGACGGTAGCCAAAGAGTAGTAGGAATTATATATGCTACATCATCAGCTGATGCAGTGTATGAAGTTATTTATAATGGACAACTCATACAAGGAGGAAAATAAAATGGTAGGAAAAAATCAATCATACGCAAGACAAGTAAATAATCAATTAGTAATGAGAGAACTAAGAAAGTCTAATCTATCCGCAACTCAATTAAGCGAAAGATTAAACTTATCTAATGCTGCATTAAGCGCAATTATCTCATCACTACTTGAAAGGGGATTAATTAAGGTAGTAAAAGATGAACCTAATAAGAATGTAGGACGTCATAGAGTTTACTATACAATCAATGAATCATTTGGAATTATCCTCGTTGTATCATTATCAAATCTTTATTCAACTGTGGTTATTTCAGATATGAAGAATAATATCCTTGAAAGAGTTGAATCAAGAATTAATAAATATGACATCAAGATGTTATATGAACTTGTTCTTCAAATTAAAAACATTCTCTCTGACCAAAAATATAGAGATGTCCCACTTTTAGGTATTGATATTTCTGTACCAGGCTTAGTTGATAAGAGTACTGGAAAACTCCAACTCTCAAATCAATTTGATAAAGACTTATTCAGCGAAAAAGAACCTATCGTATCACTTTTTGAACGTCAATTTGATGTCCCAGTTAAAATCACGAATGATATTAACCTTGCCTGTCTTGGTGAGATGCATCAAGGCTCACTCATTGACTCTCAAAACGGAATGCTTGTTCATATTGATGAAGGTATTGGTTCTGCATTCATTTTAAATGGTGAACTATATGAAGGCGAAGATGGATTTGCTGGAGAAATTGGTAGAATGCAAATTGGACTTAGAAATAAGATTGGCGTTTTAGATGATTTCGCATCTATCAGAGCTATTAAAAATATTGCAAAAGAAAAGTATGGAAAAGAGTTCCATACTAAAGAAATAATTGAATTATTTAATAGTGATAAAGAAATAAAAGAATATATCCTTGAAACAGCTTATGCACTCGGAATACTTCTTGGAAATATTGAACAATTATTAAATATTAAAAAGATTGTTCTTTCAGGCCGTGTAACATTATTCGGTAAAGAATACTTAGCTAAAGTTCAAGAAGGACTCAAAGAAAGAGGCACTAAGTCAACCATAGAATTTAGTACTTTAAATGATGCATCTATAATTGGTGCAATTTATAAAGCCACTATAGCTCTCACAGATAAAATATTAAGTTAAATATTACAAGGAGAATAGTTATGAAAAAGAAATCTTTATTATTATCCTTATTATTAATAGTATTTTTAGGTTTAACTCTTACTGCATGTAAGACTAAAACTAAATCAAACATAACAACTACTAAGAAAAATCCTAGTAGTAGTTTAACTGAGTCAACTAAAAATACATCTAGTAAAGATACTACTAAATCAAGTAGTAACACTACTAAACAAACTGAAAAACCTACAGAAAAACCTACAGAAACTACTAAGGTTCCAGCGAAGAAGCTTCAAGCTCCATTCCTTTCTCTTGAAAGAAGTATTGTGACCATCACTGGTAGTGAAGATGCTTTAAAGTTTAAGGTTTATATAAACGATCAAGTAGTTGAAGAAGAATTAGCTCAAAGAGCTTACGCAATTAATATAACTACACCAGGCACATATCTAATATACGTTATTGCGCTTGGTGATAATATAACTACACTTGATAGTGATAAATCAAACACTATCACTTATGTAGTAGAAGAACCTCCAATTGAAACAATAGAGTTAAGAGCTCCATCAATTGTGCTCAATGAACTATTAGGTAAGGTTACTTGGGAGGCTGTTAGTAACGCAACTGCTTATCAATTATATATTAATGATGAAATAGCAGGAACTCCAATGACTCAAACTGAGTTTGATCTATCAAATATCTTCATTGAAGGCACTTATAAAATTAAAGTTAAAGCATTAGGAGATGGTGCTTTCTATACAGATAGTAATTTCTCTAATGAAGTTACCTATGTATTACAAAATGTAACATATGATTCTTTAGTAGTGACTGGCACTTTAAAGAAATCTACATATATAGCAAATGTAGACACAGAAATTGACTTAACTGGTTTAGTATTTAAAGCAGTTTATAGCGATGGTGAACCAGCAGTATTAGATTATATGGACCTAACAGTGTCTGAGATTGACTTCACTACTGCAGGAGAAAAGACTGTGACTATTTCATACAGTGAAATGGGTGAAACTCATAGCACTGAGATAACTATTACAGTAGTAATTCAAAAAGCAGTTTCAAGCATTGAAATTTCTGTTGCTCCAACAGCTAAGACTGAGTACAGAGTTGGTGATGCGGCTTTAAAACTTGCTGGTATTACAATCACTGTAAAATACAATACTGGTACTCAAGATACTAATATCGCAGTTACAAAAGATATGATTGATGATTCATCATATGCATTAGATACAATCGGTCTTTATCATGTTAAAGTAACTTATGCTGATAAGAGTAATACATTTGATATTAGAGTTGTAGAAGGTGATCCAACACTAGATAGTCTTAAAGTTGAAGGAACACTTACTAAAAATACATTTAATGTAAATCATGTATTAGAACTTAATGACTTAAGTGGTATTTCACTTAGCGCTATTTATAGCGATAATTCTGAAGTTCCACTAACTTTATCACTTGAAATGGTTGAGTATGATTTTACTGAACTTGGCGAAAGAGATATTACTATCTCATATCAAACAGTCTCTACAAAAATAACTGTAACAATTATAGACTATGTTACAGGTATTCAAGTAGTATCTAAGAGTGGTAATACGTATAAATATGATGTGAGTTCAACAAATGGAAATTTCTTAATAGACAATACTATTTATAAGACTTGGGCAGTTGGAACTCCAACACAACTTGCATTTACTGAATGGGAGGATTTATCATTTACAAGTTTAACTCCAGGTCACAGAGAAATAACATTCACATTTGGTGAATTTGAAACAAAACAAACTTATGATTTAACATATATAATCACTCAAGCTTCTGAATGGAATATGTTAAACACATATCCTGATGGATATTTTGAACTTGGCAATGATATTGATTTTAAGTCAGATACATCAATATCTAAGATGATTGGTCTTGCACCAATGGTATTTAATTCATCTGCTGAAGACTATTATTTTGATGGTGAAGGAAATGGTGAAGCATCTGCTCAAATTGGTGTAGCTTTTACTGGTAAGTTTGATGGTAAAGGTTATAAACTATTAAACTTCAAATATAGACCAGAATCAACTCATGACGTTGATGCTTATGGAGTTGGTTTATTTGGCTTTATTGGAGCTGATGCTATAGTAACTAACTTCACACTTAAAGGTGCTGACATCAAGGGATGGCAAAGATTTAGCTTTATTGCTGGTATGCTTGAAGGAACATTAAGTGATGTATTAATTGATGAAGATTGTTCAATTAAATCGGATGGTGGCTCGTGGGCATCTATGAGTGTTGTTGCATTTAAGCGTGGTGCTGGCATTATGAATAATGTTATATGTCTTCAAATAGAAGCTACACATAATTCAGGCACAAAAGAAGTAACACTCACAGGTCAATCATATGGTGATGATAAGATTGTTGATTCATTCGTTGATTCAAAATATGTAACTGAAATAGTATCAGTACAAAATGTTAATATTGAAGTTGTTCAAAATCAAACAATTGATTTAAGCACAATTATTTTAAATGTTAAATACATTAATGGTACAACTGGCACTGTTAATCCTACTAGTTATACTGGACTTGATGCTGGTCTTCTTGGTACTCAAACCATAACATTTAGCTATACATCTTCACACGTTACTGACCCACTAACTATTGATGTAACTATAACAGTAATTTCAGGACAAAAGACTTTAAAAATAACTGCAAAAGACGAAAGCGCAATTGTGTATATACCTTATAATAACGGTTGGCCAATTGATAATATTGATTGGAGCGAGTATGTTACTGCGACAGTTGGTGGATCAAGCTATCAAGTATCAGAATTAAATGCTTACCCAGAATTGTCAACAATAGAACAAGGTGTAATTTCAGTAACATTTAGTGGGTCTGCAATGACTACCGACAAGATAAATTTGTTTGTAGCACTTGAAGTTGATTCAAAAGAAGCTTTTATGGCTATTTCTGGAAAACCATATACTCGTTTCGTATTAACTCAAGATATAGATTTTGAGGATGAAGAAATTACAAATATTTTTGGAGAAGAAGTTACATTCACTGGAGAACTTGATGGAAGAGGACACAAATTATTAAATCTTAATTTATCAGGAACAAATTGTGCCATTTTTAGAAATAATAGCGGAAAAATTATTAACCTTGAATTATATGGAAAAACATATAGTGAAGGTTATGGAGCAATGCTTGTTTTGGATAATAATGGTGAAATAAGAAATATATACTTTGAAGGTGAAAGTAATGTAACAAATGGTGGCCCACTTGTTGCAAACAATAATCGCGGTGGTATTGTCCAAAATGCAGTATTCTATGGAAACATTATTAATGGATGTGGAGTTGCTAAATATAATGAAGGTAATGTTTCAAATGTAGTAATCGTTTACGATAAAATACCTGGAGAGGATGTCTTTGCTTTTGTTGAAAATCAACCTGGTAATAGTAATTTTGTTGAAAGGGTTTCAATACTTGAAGTAGAAGATAATATTGCGGAAGTTAGCGAAGATCTTTGGAATAAGGTGTTAAGCAAATCGCGCATAGTTCTAAGAGGAATTCGTCAATATAATCAAGGTGATTATTCACAGGCTGATCCTCATCTTGACTTAAATTATATGATTGATAATGACAATGATACATTTACTTGGCTTCCTGGTTCATCAATGGATTTATTTGCCGTCATTCAAATTGACTTAGGCCAAGCCTATGATGCTAAAAATATTTTCATATCTATGGATGTGAATGATTATATTAAGAAATACGAAATACTCTATGCTGAACACGTTAATAACTGGATTTCAGTAGGAGAATTTGAAACAAATGAAGTAATAGTAGAAGTAAACACAAAAGTTAGATATATCAGAATTTATAAAACACTCCTAGAAATAGGAAATCTTAATTATGATGTTCGAATTCATTCTATTACTCTTAATAAAGAAACAACTAAATCATTAAGTTATGGAAATATAACTAAATATGAAGAAGGAGAAGTTGAAGGTATAGCTAATGGTCATACAGATATTAGTTATGCAATAGATGATGACCCATCAACATTCGTCTGGTTTAAAGCTCCAGTACCTAGTGATGAAAACAAACCATATGTTGTGCTTGATCTTGGTTCGATTAAAGAAGTTACTTCTGTAGTAATTGAAATGGCTCATGCTGACCATATGGCTGATTACTTCCATAATTCTTCACTCTATTATTCAAAAGATGGAAAAGCCTGGACAAAAGTTAAAGATTCAACAGATAATATTGTTTATCATTATTTTGATTCATTTATTAAAGCGAGATACTTTAAGATTGAATATACTGGCACAGAATCTAATGGTGGTGATTTAATCATTAGAGAATTTAAAGCTAATCTTGACTTATTACTTGTAGGCTCTAAACCATATAACACTGTAAGAGATACTGAACCATTAACATCTATCCTTTATGCGACAGATAATGATACTTCAACAAGCTTAGATCTTGATCTTGGTTCACTTTCTTTAAGCGAAAGAACAATCATCATAGATTTACATGAACTAAAAGATATAAGTGTTATTGATCTTAAGACTATCGCACCTTGGGGTAATGAAATAGATCATGGATTCTATGTAGAAGAATCGGCTGATGGTACTACATTTGAAGACGTATCTGGTTTTATTCCAGCTTATGAATCAGGAATATATCATCTTGATCTTGGTGAAACAATTAATACAAGATTTATCAAGATTATATTTGATACAGAACATTCTTTAGGATTAACTGAAGTTAGTGTATATAACGCAACTCTTAGTAATGATTAGTGAGATTAAACTCACACTAAATGGTACAAACAATATAATATATGAAAAAGAAAATATAAATAAAAGGAGAAAAAAATGAAGAAAGGATTAAAACAATTTGCATTTATAATCTTTTCGTTAGTTGTGGCTCTCACAATGGTAGGTTGTAAGAGAAAGACTACTAAAACAGAGCCGCAAAAAACAAATACTCCACAAAGTAGTACAACTACTACTAAGAAAGGAGGAGAGAGTCAAACACAGACTCAGCCAACTCAAAAGGTTTTAAAACAATTAAATTTAAAATCTGAACCATCAAAGGCATCTATCTTTATGGATGAACTTGATACTTCTGATCTTCTTCAAGGCGCAGTGTTTGAAGCTCAATATTCTGATGGTTCAAAGAAAACACTTAATCTTAGTGAATTAAGTGTGACTATGCCAGAAGATGGAGTTACTCTTGGCGATAATGAAATTACTGTTTCATATGAAGAAGCCGGAGTTAAGAAGTCTTTCGTTCTTAGTATCTTCTTAAAGCTTAAAGGAAAAGAAGATGTTGAAGAATACTTAGTCTTTGCGTTTGATCAAAAAGGCGATGAAACTTTATGTCCAGTCCCATCACTACCTGAAGGAACTAAACTATATGATATGCTTGGAGAAGAAATCGTTCCAGTTGATGGAAATATTGCATATAGTGGTGCTGGTGAATTATTCCTTAAAGCTGTTACAGGCGATGATGAAACATACGTTCTTGTTAAAGTAGGTCATTTAATCAAGACTGAAGAAGACTTTGCTAAAATCAACGAAGATTTAGATGGATATTACATTTTACATAATGATATTATATTTGATAATTTTAAGTTATCTCCAGTCATTGGCCAAATTGCTATGATTGAAGTAGAAGGTAGCGAGGATAAATTACCAGACTTTAATGATTCATCTAACAAACCATTTAATGGAACATTTGATGGTAATGGTTTTTCTTTAATTCAATATAATTTATATGTTCCTGAAGGTGTTGCGTATCATAGTAAAGAGGCTTGGGGACTTGGTATCTTCAACTATGTAGGCGAAGAAGGAATAGTTAAAGACTTATCTTTAAAATATTGCTCAGTTGACGGCGGACAAAACACTTCATTACTTTGTGGCGTTAATAAAGGCTATATTGAGAATATCGTAATCGAAGATTCTAACTATTTATATTCAAATTTTAATAGAGGCGCAGCTATTTCTGCATTTAATTATGGTGTTGTTCAAAATATCATTTGTAGATTAACTAAGTTTTATGCAAAAAATGAACATACATTAGATTTACCTATTACATTATTTGAAAATAAACCTCAAGAAATCACAAACGGCTTTATTGATAGACTTAATCATACTGAAGATTTACCTAATGGATTCAAATATTATGAAGGATTAGGTATGGCTCTTGTTAACCCATATTTCTTTGCTATAGTTAATGAATATGGATCTGAATTAAAGTTAGGCGAGAGATATGAGATTAAGATTGTTGCAAACGAGGGTATTAATCCAGTATTTGTTGTGCTTCTTAATGATGAAACAGATAGTGACTTAACTGTTGTAAAAGATGAAACTGATGGTAAGTATTACCTATCATTTGAACCTGGAGTATTAAAAGCAGATGATATGGTAACTATTCTTGCTGCTTATCCATCACTTGATTTTGAACATGGTGAAATAATAACTGTAGATATAAAAGATATTCTTGTTAAACCTGCAGATTTAGTAAGTGTTGAACTTAAATATCCTATTAATGTAATTGAAGGATTGGATATTGATATTACAGGCGCTAAGCTTGTATTTACATATTCTGATTCAACAACAAAAGAATTAGATGTATTACATCAAGTTGGATTCGATAAGACAAAAGGTGTTGGAGCTCAAACTATTAAATTATTCTATGGTGAAGCTCAAGATTTATTTGTAGAATGTGAAGTTAATATTGTAGCAAAAGAAGCTACTGGAATTGAAGTTAGAAAAACTGAAGCAGCTAAAGCTTCTTATCAAAAAGATGAAACATTATCTCTTGAAGGTTATACAGTAGTTGTTAAATATAACAATAATACTGAATCAGAACCAATTGCTTTAACATCTCAAATGATTGATCAAACATCGTATGATATGTCAGAGGCTGGAGAATATAATGTTAAGGTAACATATGAAGGTTTTGATGCAACATTCAAAATTGTAGTTACAGAAGTTAGTCTTACAGATATTAATATCACTGGTAACTTACTAAAAGATACATATAAATATGGTGATACATTAACTGCTGCTGATTTTACATCAGTAACAGTTGAAGCAATTTATTCTGATAACTCAGTTGTACCTTTATCATTTACTGATTATTCATTATCATATGATTTTAATAAAGTAGGCTCTGCAGATGTTAGAATTGCTTATAATGGTATTTCAAAAAATGTGTTCACAGTTACCGTAGAAGACTATGAAAAGAGCCTTTCAGTTGAATTTAATGAACTTGGTGAAAATGATAAATTTATCTATGATATCGCAAATAAAACTGATAACTTTAAAGACTTCTTTAAATCAGTTAAAGTTATCATGGCATCTGGCGCTTTAAATGAATTAACTGGTTCTGACTTAGATTTAGTAAAGCCAGTAGGATTAAAATCTGGTGCTTGCCAACTTGGATTCAAACTTGTAGATTCTGTAGCTCATGAAACAATAGTAGAAACTGAAAATAAGGTTGATGTAGAAGTATGGTATCAAGTTACAACTCAAGCACAATTCTTCGCAATTGCTGATAATATGGCAGGTTATTACTTATTAGGTAATGATATTGCATTTGAAGGTTGGAGACTTCCAATTGGTGTGGTACCATTAAGAGCAAAATCGGGTGATAATTATCCGTTTGATGGCGAAGGCTATGGTTCTGCTGAAGGACAAATTGGTATTCCATTTACTGGTAAATTTGATGGACAAAACCACACATTATCTAATGTAAAGATTAATGTTGATGGATATGCTGCTTATGGTGTTGCAATATTTGGTTGGATTGGTGAAACCGGTATTGTTCAAAATTTAAAGATAACTAATTCAATTGTTCAAGGTTGGCAAAATCTTGGATTCCTTGTTGGTAGACTTGATGGAACAATTAGAAATGTTACAATCTATAATTCTGCGATTGAATCTCGTGGTGGAACATGGGCTAAATTAAGCATCGTTGCATTCAAAGGCGGATCAGGTGTTGTTGATTATGTTGAAGCAATTAATGTTGCTGGTTCTTGCATTGTAGCCGAAGTTAAAACTCCGCTAGAAATTTTGGGTATAGTAAGAGATGAATCAGGCTATAATTATGGCGCAGAAAAAGTAACAAACACATATTGTGGTCCAGCTTATCCAGTTGAAATTAAATCAATTGACACAAATAATATTCAAGTTTCACAAGGTGAAACACTTGATCTATCTACAGTCTTTATTACAGTTAAATTAAGTGATGGAACAGAGATTCAAACTAATCCAACTTCAATTGAAGGAGAACTAGATACATCGACTCTTGGTGAAAAGAATGTTTCATTTAAATATGAAGCCAACGGACATGACGCGTCGTTAGTTGGAACAGTTACGGTAATTGAACATCTTGATACAATGGTTGCTCAACTTAAAGAAGGAAAAACTGGTGTAGTTATTCCTTATAACAATGGTTGGAATTTAGCTAATGTTACTAACTGGTTAGATATTATAACTATTGAGATTGAAGGTGAAACAGTAACTGATATGACAGGCATTACTGCAGTTGCAGATAAATTGTCTGGAGAATCAGTTAAAGTTTCCTTTAATAAAGAAGGATGCACATCTTCATCGGTAACAATGGTAATTGATTTAGAAATAAAAGACTATGAATCATTTATGGCAATCAACGATAATCCTGATGGAAGATTTATAGTAACAAAAGATGTTTTCTTCTCATCTACTCAAAAAACAACAAATCAATCTTATATTACTGCACCTTTCACTGGATATTTAGATGGTCAAGGACATTATTTATATGAATTCAATATTGATACAGCATTATCTAACGCTGGTTTATTTATGGGTACTGATAATAATAGAATGACTGGAACAATTAAGAATCTTAGACTAATTGGAAAAGTTAAATCAACTGCTAGTTATGTTGGTGCTATTTGTATGAGAAATGATGGTGTAATTGAAAATTGTTATATTAACGTCATTACTGAAGGTGATACAAATGTTGGCGGAATAGTAAATAATAACTATGGAACAATTAGTGGCTGTTTAGTTTTAGGAAATGTAATTGGAAATGAAAAAGTTGGTGGCATTGTTCGTAAAACACAAGCCGGTGGAACAACTATAAATTGTGTAGCTATAAATTATGGAAATACTGGTGCACACGCAAGTGAACCAGCTGGCACAGAAACAAACATTACTGCAGTACCAGTTATCGGAGTAATTGATTCTAATACCTTTGGTATAGCTGACGATTTATATAATGAATTAATTAAACTTACATTTAAAGAATGCAAAGTATTGTGGAAAGAAAATTCTAATATAATTACTGAATGTGCTGTTGGCCACGAATTTAATAAAGATGAAATTGAATTACATGTTTATCGCAATAATGAAGATCAACCATATGATTTTGAGATTACAAATATAGAAGTTGATACTTCGGTTGCTGGTGAAAATATTCCTCTTGTTCTTACAATTGAAGAAGGATATCAACAAACATTTGATCTTACTATTTATATAACAGTAAAAGCAACTGAATAATTAAACATTAAATAAGTCTATGTGTGGGGCTTTAAACCCCACACATAGATGGAGGTTTATATGAAAAAGAATCTATTTATAAAAGTAATACTTAGTCTAGTATTATGTTTATTTATCGGAATAAATGTTAGAGGTAAAGCAAAAGCTTCACCTTTTCCTGATCCAAATAAAACTCCAAGAATGGTTACTTTAACAATTTATAATGATAATGGTATACATATGGGTTTTAATTGGAATACCACTCACTATACTTCAAGTGATGTTGAAGTAGTTAGAGATGATGATTCAAATGCGTTTACGTCATCATCTGTGATTAGAAGTAGTGGTACGTTTAGAGTATCTCCTGCAAGCGAAGCTGATGGTATTATTCATAGTGCTACATCAGGTGAACTTGAATATAACACTAAATATAAATATAGAGTGGGTGATTCTGAACTTAATATATTTAGTGAAGTAGGTACTTTCACAACTGGTTCAAACACATATAAACCTTTTAATATCGTTCATGTTTCTGACCCACAAGCTTCAAGCGAAAACTATTATAATGTCTATGGTACTTTATTAAGTGAAGCTATCAAAACTAATCCTAGTTTTATTATTAATACTGGTGATATGGTTGAATCTAACTGGATAGGTCACATTCCAAATCTTGATCAATGGGAATGGGTACTCACAGATAGATTTAATATTATGAAGGATTATCCTTTAATGGCGGTCGCAGGAAACCATGAAGAGGCATCTTATGATTTTAGTTCAAGATTTAATGTGAATAATCCAGAATCTTGTGATGGAAGAAGTGGACTTTATTATTCATATGATTATAATGGCGTACACTTCTTAGCGATTAATACTAATGATACATTAGGAAGAGAATCAGCTACTGATGCAACTGGTCTATCAAGTGCTCAACTTGAATGGATTGAAAATGATTTAAAGAATAATCAAAATGCTAAATGGATTATTGTTTATATGCATAAAGGAATCTTTGATAGCGGAGGTCACTCGGTAAACGCAGAAGGAAAAGATTATGATATAGAGAAAATTAGAGAAGAACTCGCTCCACTATTCTCTAAATATAATGTTTCACTAGTTCTTCAAGGTCATGACCATCTTTATAGTAAGACATATCCAGTAAACGCAAAAATAGTAAACAATAACCTTGAAGCTATAGGAAATAAAGATGCAATAAAAATATCTTATTCATATAATGATAAGAACTATCAAGTATATAATGGTTATGAAGGAACTATTTATTTAAATAGTGGTTCATCAACTGGTTCAAAATACTATTCACCAATTGAAGGAATGTATAGTAAAGATATAATTGAAGATACATCTAATCCATCAATGGTAATGTATTCAAATATTATATTTACTGAAGATGCACTACTTATTGATACTTATACTATGGATACTGAAGGTAAAACTACTCTTTATAAATCGTTTGGAATGCTAAATGAAAAAAGAGATATTCCAAACCCGGTTGATCCAGCAGACCCAGTAGACCCAGTTGATCCAACTAAACCTAAAAATAATATGGTATTATTAATACTTTCAATTGTAGGTCCAAGTATTTTAGTTCTAGGTGGCGCTATAGTATTTGTTTTAATTAGAAATAATAAAAGGAGAAATAAATAATGATTAAATTTGGTACTGGTGGTTTTAGAGGCATTATCGGTGATGATTTCACAAAAGAAAACGTACAAAGGATCGCTCAAGGTTTAGCGAATATTTCTAAAGAAGAAAAGAACCATAAAGCTATTCTAATCGGATATGATTATCGTTTTATGTCTGATGTTGCGGCTAAGTGGATCGCAGAAGTACTTGCAGCTAATAAGATTAAAGTACTTTTATATACTGAGGCTATGCCTACTCCAGCTATTTTATTCTCAACTGTAGATAGAGGTCTTAAATATGGAGTAATGATTACCGCAAGTCATAATCCATACTTTTATAATGGTGTAAAACTCTTCGCAGATAATCAAGACGCTGATGAAGTCTTCACTAAGAGAATGGAAGACATCATCAACAAAGATTTAGAAGTTAAAACTATGAGATATGAAGAAGCATTAAACCTTGGTTTAATCAAACTCTTTACTGATAAGAGAAAATATCTTAAGAAAATAGAATCATTCGTTACTTTAAATAATAATAGAAAAGATATTAGAATTCTTTATGACAATCTTCACGGTGTTGGCGCTAAATGTATCATGCCAATATATAAAAAGATGGGAGTAAGTCTAAAAACCCTCAATATTGAGCATGATCCACTCTTTGGAGGAATCGATCCTAATCCAAAGAAAGATACAATGCTTAAGTATAAAGATAGAGTAGTAAAAGAAGGATATAACTATTTGATTGGTACTGATAGTGATTCTGATAGACTCGCAATTATTGATGATAAAGGTGAATTTGTTTCAAGCAATGAAATTATGGCATCTTTATATTATTACCTAGTTAAATATCAAGGCGAAAAAGGAGATATAGTAAAGAACCTAGCCACATCACTCCTTCTTGATAAACTCGCTGAGAAATGTGGATTTAAATGCCACACAGTAGATGTTGGATTTAAAAATATCTCATTAGGTATTAAGGAGTACGATGCCCTTCTTGGTGGCGAATCATCAGGAGGTTTAACTATTAGAGGATATATCTTCGCAAAAGATAGTGTATTTAGTTCAACTCTATTCTTAGATATGGTTCTTAAAATGAATAAGAAAGTATCTGAAATAGTAAAAGAAGTAAAAGACTTCGCCGGATATGATGGTGCATTCATCGAAGGTGAAACTAGATTTATTGATCGAGAAAAAGTATATAACTATCTAGTAGAAAATACTCCTAAATTCTCAAAGAAAATCTTAAAGAAAGAAGTAATAGGCGCAAACATCAAATACATCTTTGAAGATGGGTGGGCACTATATAGATTTAGTGGTACTGAAGCTGTATGTAGAGTATATACTGAAACATTAAACAAAGCGGAAGCTGAACCATTAATGAAAGAAGTAATTGAATACTTTAATTCAATTGAAAAATAATAAATAATTCAAAATAAAAACATCTCTTATAAGTACTATTTATTAGGAGCTATTTTAGCCACAACATAATAACTTGTATATTTTCATGCAATATCTCGTATATCTCGTATATCTTTTATAAAAATGATTATCATCTCATTGACTACATGGTGACTGGTTTTATGGTGATTATGGTGACCAATAAGCTAATACATATAAAGCAACTTGAAAAAATAGTCAAAAAAATGTCTAATTATATATATAAGTATATTGAACTCCAAAAAATACTAAAAAAAGTAGAATTTGGAGTTGAAGTGTGATATACTATGATTATCATAAGATGGTGTTAATTATGAAATATGATAGAACTATTTTAAAAGAGGTAATAAATTCAATAGAGGAATACCCTGTTACATTAGTTACAGGTGCAAGACAAGTTGGTAAATCAACTTTAGTTTCTTATTTTGAAGAAAAAGGCTATAAATATATTACTTTTGATGATACAGATTTACTAGCAGAAGCTAAAAAGGATCCCAAAAAATTTATTGAAAACCAAGGATATCCGATAATAATTGATGAAATTCAAAGAGCAAAAGAACTTTTTATCGAAATTGAAAATATAGTAAATGATGTTAAAAAGAATAAGGGAACAATTGCTGCTAATGGAATGTATATTCTTACAGGATCACAAAAATTCCATTTGATGAAAGACGTAAGTGAATCTATGTCAGGGCGTGTTGGCATCATAGAAATGGAACCACTAAGTCAATCTGAAATTCATGGTTGGGATGAAAAACCTTTTGAAGTTAATATCGAACACTTGCTGCAAAAATCAAATGATAGGGTATTATCAGATGATGATTTATATTTATCAATTCTAAGAGGCTTTTATCCTGCAAGATGGGAAATCGAAGGAAAGCCAATAAAGAATTATTATTCAAACTATCTAAAGACATTTATTGAAAGAGATGTTTCTGAGTTAATTAACATTAAAGACTTGAGAAAATTTGAAAATTTTATTAAGATTATTGCCTCTTTAACTGGTGAAGAATATAACGCAAATAATATTTCAAAAATAGCTGGTATAGACAATAAAACAGTAGAATCATGGTTAAGTATTCTAATTGTAAGCAATTTAGTAACATTGCTTGAACCATATTATGAGGATTCAATAAATAAAAGAATTGTAAAGAAAAATAAAATCTATTTCAATGATACTGGACTAGCTTGCTATTTGATTGGTATAGATTCAATAAAGACTTTAAAATTATCAAGCTTCAAAGGTAGAATGATTGAAACCTATATACATAATGAAATATGTAAGAGTTATAAAAATAATAATATTGAAGTGCAAATGTTTTATTATAGAGATAATAATCAAAATGAGATAGATTTTATAATATTAAGAGATGGAAACCTTTATTTTATTGAGGCTAAAGCCGGAAAACAATATGGTGCTAATGATATTAAAGGATTTAAGCAACTATCAAATACAAAATATAATATTGCAGGGCAGTGTATAATTTGTTGTTCAGAAGAAATATATAGAATCTCATCTCAAATATATGCCTTTCCAATTAGATGCATCTAGTGATATATGATTCGTTTACAACCTATAGAGGATTGAGTATTCTCAATGAATATTGATAAAGAAATAATAAAAAACAGCTTCAGAGCCTAATTCTGGAGCTGTTTTATCTTTCTATATGGTGTTCCTGTGCGATTCGAACGCACGACCTTTCGCTTATAAGGCGTTATTATTTATGAAATTTAATAATAAAAAGATGAACGTAAACCCCCTTCCAGCATCTAAAAAACATTCTCAGATGCTCGAAGCCGGGTTGCGTACATCTCACACCTATAATTTCGCACAATTAATTAAACACGTCAATAGTCCTAACATATTAATATATATACCAAATGAATTATTAGACAATAAACATATTAAGGCGAAAGAAAAAGCGTTGATAGAATATAAAAGAATTAAAGAAATACAATTAAAAAAGAATAGTTAAATAAGACACTTTATATGTAATATAATCATCATTCTTGACTCTAAATAATACTATGATATAATTAATTTGCGACTAAATCGCAAATTGGAGAATGATATGTATAGTACTAATGCAAGAAAGACAATAATTGAATTCTTAGAAAATAATAAACATGATTCATATTCAAGTTTATTTTTAGTTGAAAAGTTTAAAGATTCAATTAATAAAGCTACTGTTTATAGAAATCTTAAAACTTTAGAAGAAGAAGGATTTATACATAAAATCTATAATGAAAGCAGTAAATTATATGAATATATATACGCAGATGATTGTGATCACCACTTCCATTTAAAATGCGTTAAATGTGGAAAGATAATGCACCTCCATTGTGATGACGCTGATGAATTTATTGGACACATTAAGAAAGAACATAGATTTAATGTGAGTGAAAATATCACAACTATTTATGGTGTTTGTGAGGAGTGCGAAAAATGTTAGAAGTATTTTTAGACGCTCTTAAAGATAGTGCGATAGTACTTGCTGTTGCTTTTGTAATTCATGTACTATTATCATTCTTTGAAGATAAAATCGTTCATATGTTTGAACATCATAAAAAGGTTTCTCCATTAATTGGCGCAACTGCTGGACTAATTCCTCAATGTGGTATTTCAGTTGTCGCATCAGAACTATATTTAAAAGAAGAAATCACAATGGGTACTATCTTTGCGGTATTCTTTGCGTGTAGTGATGAAGCTCTTCCTATTTTGCTCTCATCAGGAAAGAATGCTTTATATGCTCTACCTTTAATTGGTATTAAGTTTATTGGTGGATTCTTAGTTGGTCTTTTAATAGATTTAATTGTAAAAAAGTCAGTAGAAAAGGAAAGTGTAACTGTTAGCCAAGAATTAACTGGATGCTGTGGACACCATATCCACGCAGAAGCTGAAAGCCCAATTCATGAACATTTAGTTCATCCACTACTTCATTCACTTAAGATATTTGCTTATGTCTTAGTAGTTAATATGGCGTTTGGTACATTAATCTATTTTATTACTGAAGAAAGAATTCTAAGTTTCCTTTCTCAAGCTAAATGGTTAACTCCACTTGTATCTGTTATTGTAGGACTTATTCCTAACTGTGCATCATCAGTACTTTTAACTGAGTTATTCTTACTTGGTGGACTTCCATTTGGCGCATTATTTACTGGACTCGCAGTAAATGCAGGTCTTGGTCTTGTATACCTTTTAAAGAATAAAAAGGCTATTAAAGATGTATTAATTTTAGAAAGTACACTAATTGTCACATCACTTTTGTTTGGATATAGTATAATGCTAGTGATGGAACTATTTTAAATGAATAAAATTACTTTTAGAAAAGAATTAGTAGAAATTAGAAAAAACATAAAGGATAAAAATAAAAAATCTCTTAAGATTTGTACAAAGCTACTTCAAAGAGAAGATGTTAAGACAGCTAATAATATAGCTTTATATTATCCTATGGAAGATGAAGTAAATATTGTTCCACTAATTAATGAATTAATTAAAAGTGGTTTAAATATCTATCTTCCAAAAATAGATAATAAAGGCCTAAAATTTTATTTATTCACATCATATGATGAATTAAGAGATAATAGGATTGGAATAAAAGAACCTATGCCAAATCCAAATCATGAATACAAAGGGAACTTTGATTTAATGATTATTCCGGGTATAGCTTTCGATAAAGATAACTATAGACTTGGATATGGTGGTGGATATTATGATAGATACTTAGAAAAACATCATCCAGGTCTTACAATAGGAATAACTTTTAAAGAATTAAAACTAAAAGAATCATTTGAGTTCATTGAATCATATGATCAAAAAGTAGATTTAGTAATAACTAATTAAGTCAAATAATTACTATATTTAAAACTATCCATATGGGTAGTTTTTTAATTTTATAAAATAAAGCATTGTTATAATGAAGCGATTTTTAATGTTTAAAACGTTTAAAAGCGCAAAAACTTGATAATTTTTACCATAACTTGATATTTTTGGTTATCAAAGAGGCAAAATAACTTTTCTTTTTATTATATTATGATAAAATTTTTAAGGATAATTAATTAAAAAAGACAGAAATTTTTCACACTTTTTAAAATTAATTAAAAAATAGTTAATAAATTTACTCTTAAATATATTTGATTAGATAGATATGAGCTATTAGTCTTTGAAATGTTGTCTTAAAAAATAGGTCATATTCTGTTGAACTTTGTCTATAGTGAGGTAGTTTATGAAGAAAGTAATTAAAACGATGTTTTCATTCATATTTGTAGCGTTTGCACTAGCATGTATTTACGTTTCAAATAGAGACTATACAGCTAAAGCTGATGATGCTGATGATTTT
>JAEEGL014816112.1_pt1 | contig 26643 bp, 16 predicted proteins | sample 9134231 | NCBI WGS metagenome assembly JAEEGL01 (sample SAMN16246548, study PRJNA631951) | gut metagenome | biome: gut microbiome; feature: rumen; material: fiber-attached | host: Bos | place: Iran: Karaj | collected 2018-10 | reverse complement strand
GTGAAGAACGTATTCTATTTTTTAATTCCATGTTGAAACATTTGAACTTCCAAACAAAATCTTCTGAAGACGATAATTTTCTTATAGCTAAAAAAGATAATATGTTATTACAAGTTCCTAATCAAAATAATAATTCAAATCAAAATGAAATAATAGATTATTTCATTGAAACATGTTCAATGATTATATATGTAACTGAAAATAAAGATTTTAATGAAATAAAAAAAATAAATTCTAAAATAAATGAAAAAGAAAATAGAATTATATTTGTTGTTGTGAATCATTTGAAAAATATATCCGATGCTAAAAATTATTTAATTGAAATTAATAAATATTCTCACGATCTTCATGATTTTAGTTTTAATGATGATATTCTGACTTATTCAATGCTAAATGAAACATTTAAATCACCTTATTTATTTTTTCAAAGTTTGAGTGAAGACAAAGAAAACAAAATAAACAATATTAATAAAATGAATTTTGATTTAATTTCAGAGATGATTAAAAATAGTGTGTTTTATAGAAAATATAAAAAATTTAATAAAAATGAAAACGAAATAGAAATTAGTTTTAAAAAAGAAGATAAAGAATTGAAGGTGATATTCAGTGAAAGGATAGAAGAATTAAAAGTAGTTACAAAAATTAAAAAAGGAAAAATATATTTTAATTTCAAAGGAAAAATATATAGCTCTGATATAGAAATAGAAAAGTTTCTTTTATACAAAGAATACCCAATAAACGATTTTAATTATAAAAAAGATGATTCAAATAAATCAATAACTTATTCTTTATTATAATTAATTTAATAATTAAAAAATATATAATTTTAAGTATTTATAAAAATCAAATGTCAAAAAAAATAATATGTGACACAACAAATTTAGATAAATGGATAGAACAACTTAAAAATTGTCATCCTTTAGAAGAATGTCAAGTAAAATCATTATGTGAAAAAGTATAAATAAAAAAAATTTTAATTCAAAAAAAATATATATAAATATATTAGGCAAAAGAAATATTAAAAAAAGAAATAAACGTTCAACAAGTGAGAACACCAGTAACAGTATGTGGAGATATTCATGGTCAATTTTATGATTTAATAGAATTATTTAAAATAGGAGGAAATGTCCCAGATTCAAATTATTTATTTATGGGAGATTATGTAGATAGAGGTTATTATTCAGTAGAAAGTGTTTCATTATTAATTTGTTTAAAAGTTCGTTTCCCAAATCGAATAACATTAACAAGAGGAAATCACGAAAGTCGTCAAATAACACAAGTTTATGGTTTTTACGATGAATGCATGCGTAAATATGGTAATGTTAATGTATGGAAATCATTTACAGATTTATTTGATTATTTACCATTAACATCTGTTGTAGATAATCAAATATTTTGTCTTCATGGTGGTTTAAGTCCTTCAATAGAAACATTGGATAATATAAAATTATTAGAAAGATTTCAAGAAGTTCCACAAGAAGGTCCAATGTGTGATTTACTTTGGAGTGATCCTGAAGATCGTTTTGGATGGGGAATGAGTCCTAGAGGTGCGGGATATATTTTCGGACATGATATTAGTGAACAATTTAATCATAATAATAAATTAACTATGATCAGTAGAGCTCATCAATTAACTATGACTGGGTATAATTGGTGTCATAATCGAAGGGTTTGTACTATCTTCTCTGCTCCTAATTATTGCTATAGATGCGGGAATCAAGCTGCTATTATGGAAGTAGATGAACATTTAAGGTATACTTTCTTACAATATGATCCAAGTCCTAAACAAGGAGGAGATGATAGTAATAGTAAGGTTAATAAGAGAACTCCTGATTATTTTCTTTAGAATTGATTTTCATGTTACAGAATATTTTTTATTTTTGTTTTTTTAAATTAATTTGTTATGGTTTTTAAATGAAATATATTTAAAAAAATTAATTTTTCCAATTAATCAAAAAAAAAATAAAAAAATAAAAAAAAATGTTAGGAGTCATATTAGCCCAAGTAGACCAACAAGCAGAAAAAGGAGCTCAATTCGGTCCAGCAGGATGTTACGGTTTCCTGGGAGTAGCATCAGCTTTGATATTTGCGAACCTAGGAGCAGCATACGGGACAGCAAAAGCAGGAGTAGGAATAGCCACAATGGGAGTATTAAAGCCAGATAAAATAATAAAAGCAATAATTCCAGTTATCATGGCAGGTATCCTTGGAATTTATGGTTTAATAGTGGCTGTGATTTTAGTACAGAAAGTGGATGGGGCTACAACATATTCTTATAAGGATGGTTTCTCTCATTTAGCTTCTGGTCTCTGTTGTGGTATTAGTTCATGGGCTGCTGGTATTGCTATTGGAATTGCTGGTGATGCTGGAGCGAGAGGACTTGGACAACAGGATAAGTTGTTTGTGGGAATGATGCTTATTCTTATTTTTGCTGAAGCTTTAGGATTATATGGTTTGATTGTTTCTCTTATTTTGATTAGTTAAATTTTTTTCTTTTTTTTGTCTTTTTTTTCTTTGGAATGGCTTTTTTGTTTTTTATTTGGAGAGATATTAATATTTAAATGAAATTTTGTTGTTTTTTTTTTTAAAGTTTTTTTTTAAAGTTTTTTTGTTTATATATATTAAATTTTATTTTGTTTTATTTTTCATATTGTTTTAACATATTTTGAAGTAAATCTATTTTTTGGATTATTTCATTTAATTGTTTTTTATTTGAAAGAGAATCATTCCTCATTTTATTTTTTTGTTCATCGGAAATACCATATTTACTAAATTGTTCAAATTCTTTTTCTTTTTTTTCAATTTGTTCAGTTAATAAAATTTTTTTTTCATTAGAATTTAAAATTTCACAAATAATATTTTTAACTTGAATATTATTAATATGATATTTAATAAGTCTTGAAAGAACAGAACTAAAAAATTGATTTTCTTCAATATATTTAGAAGTAAAAAGATTATTAGAATTATTATTTAAAAGATAATATTTATCTTGAACTAAAGAATAATTATTTGAAGAATTAGAAGTATTTACATTTTCAAAATTTTGTTTTTTAATTAACATTTTTTCAAGAAGATCTTTTTCTTTTTCTATCATTTTAATTTTTTCTTTATAATAATTTTCATTTCTATCTTTTTCACTTGAAATAAATTCTATTTTTTTATTTAATGCTTTTATTTCATTATTTAATTGTTCATTTAAATTTTCTCTATTATTATGTTTATCTAAATATTCTTTTATTTGATTATATTGATTTTCATAAAATTTATTTTCTTTCTTTAATTCTTCAAATTGTTCTTTCAAATGAATATTTTCTCTTGTTAACTTATCATATTCACTTTGATAATCTTTTAAATAAGAATTATCATATATTAAATTATTATTTTTATCTTTTAAATCTGATAATTTTTTATTTAATTCTTCATTTTCTTTTTTTATTACATTCATTTTTTCTATTTCATTATTTAAAATCAAATTCTGCTTTTCTAATTCATTATTTCTATAATTTAAACATTGTAATTCATTTAATTTTTTTTGATAATCTGAAGTTATTTCAGAATAATTATTTTCAAGAATTTTTTTTTCTGAATTTAATGATTGAAAATCATTTTGAAAGTTATCATAAATATTTTTCATTTCTCTTAATCTTTGAATTTGATTATTTAAAATATTTAATTCTTTTTTCATTTCTATATTTTCTTCATTTAAATACTTATTATCTTCTATATTTTTTCCTATTTGAATTATCATTTCACTATAATCTATATTATTGAAAAATATTTTTCTAATATAATCTAAGTTATTCTTTATTACTTTATTTTTACCATTTGAAGACTCAATAATTTGTTTTAATTGTTTAATTTTTATTTTTTGTTGATCATTACTAATAATTTCTTGTTGTAATTGTTTCATAATTTTTTCATTATAATTTTTTAATTTAAAATTCTCTTCTTTTAACAACTCAATATCATTATTCAAATAATCTAATTTAGAGTTGGCATTACTTTCACTATAATTACTTATATTATTATTATTATCAAGTTTTTCATTTTGAAAAAACATAATTTAAAAAATTTAAAAAATAAAATTTAAAAACTAATAAAAATAATTTTATAAATATTGACAACAAACTTTTCTTTTAGCTAACATTAATTGAGTAGCAGCATTAGGATTTTGAATAACAATACTAGTTCTTTTATCATCATCAAAAGGTGAATTATTATTATTTTTAGAATATTCCTCAATTTTATCAATAATAACACTTAATAAATAATCCATAGATTCATTAACATTTCTTCCATCTTTACATGAAGTTCTAAAATGATTAGTAAATTTATTATTTTTACAAAAATTATCAATATCATTATTATCACTAATATCATTATCAGATATTAAATCAATTTTATTTTGAATTAAAATAGTAGGAATTTTTTCACCATCAATAAATTCAGTATTTTCATCAATAGCTTTTTTCCATAATAAAGTCTTTTGTAAAGTTTCTTCATTTGTTATATCTGAAACAACAATACAACCATGAGCTCCTTTAGAAAATACTTTTGAAGTATATATATTTTTATCTTGACCTGCTATATCCCAAAATTGAATTTTATAGTAATTCCCTTTATATTCATATATTTTATAACTAAAATCTGACATTACCGTTGCTTTGTAATCATTTGTAAATGTATCTTTCATCCATCTATTACAAAATGATGTTTTTCCTGTTCCTGAATTTCCTACTATTACTATTTTTAAGGAATTTTTGCATTTATTGAATTTTGAATTTGACATTTTTTTAAATGTTTAATAAGGATTAAAGTTTAATTTTTTTTTTATTTTTTTATTTATTATTTATTTATTTTATATTATTAATATGATTATTATCTTTTTTTCTTAGAAATATAATATTTTTGATATTATCGGACAGTTAAATCTTATTAGTTTATTTGAGGTTTCTTCAAAATTGTTTATTCCATAAATTGAGGATTTTCGTATTGGAGTTTTAGTTTTTTTTCTTCCTATTAATGATGAATATGATAAAGATAAATTTTTATTTAATTTATTATAATTTGAATTTGATCTTTTTAAATTTCCTATTTTACTTTCTGGTAATATATGATTTAATAATTTAGTATTTTCTTTTAATTTTAATTCTATATTTTTATTTCTTTTATATTTAGTATAATTTGAATATTTTATCCAATCATAATTACAATAATTATTATTATTAAAATTATCATTTGATTTTTGTTTATTTAATTTTTTTCTAATTGATATTTTATTTTTTTCTTTATAATCTTGAGAAAAATCACTCATTATTTCATCAAAGTTTTTATCTAATTCATCCATTGATAATTCAGCAAATTTGTTTTTTCCTCTGTCAGTTATAAATTCTTTATTATGTGTTATAATACCAAAAACATTTTGCATTTTTTTTTTTAATTTACTTTCTTTTAAATTTATCATTGGAATTTTTTCCTGAGTTTTTTTAAAATAATTTATTTTATCAAATATACTTTTATTACTGTTTTTGCTTTCATCATAATTTTTTAAAAAAGATTTTTTATCAATACTATTATCATAATGATTGTCTTTAAAAATAATATAATTTCCATTTCTATCTTCATAAAAATTTTTCTTTCTGTAACTTTTATTATTATTAAAACTATTATAATTTGTTATACTTTTAATCTTTTTCATCTTATCATTTATATAAATTTCAAATTCATTTTTATTTTCTTTTAATTTCCTTTCATTATATTTTTTCCTATTTTCATCTATTATTCCTTTCCAATTTTGAAAAGTACTTAAAGAATAAAAAGTAGAATTATTGCTTTTAGTATTATTATTTTTACAATCATAGGACTCTTTTTTCTTTTTTAAATTATTAATTTTATTTCTTTCAATTTTATTCCATTTTTCTTCAAATTCTTTATAAAGAGAAAATTGATTATTTTCTTTTTTTACTAAATTATTTTGATTTTCTAAAGTTAAAGGAAGATTAAATTTTTCGTTTTCATCAACTTCTTCACTCTTAACATTTGAAACATCATTTATTTCTTTTATGTTCATTTTTTCTCCTATATCTTTTTCACTTTTTCTTTCATTGCTTTCTTCTTCGAAAAAATAATCACCACATATCATATTTTAAAAATTAAAATTTAAATGAAAATTAAATATAATACTATGATAGTTATTTTTAAAATTTTAATTTTTTTTCTTTTTATGAATGTCAATATTGTAAATTTAAGTCCTAGGAATTTTGATTATCCTTTTGTTAATTTTAACAAAGTTATATTTCAAAGGGAAATGAAGAAAATTCAAAATTTAAGTGCTGAAAAGGTTTTAAATAAAAATAATAATAATCCATTATTTAAATTAAAGTTAATATCAAATGGAGATAAAGTTTCTTTAATAAATAATCTTTTAAAAAGGAAAAAAGCTTCTTTTTTATTTAAAAGTCCTAAAATTAGTAAAAAAGCTAATTTAATAGAATTTAGAAATAAAGAAGATAGAACTATTAATTCTTATAGAACACTTGAAAAAATTAATAAAATTTATTATTTAAATTTTAAAAAAGGAAATTTAATGGAAAATAAAAATAATAAACTTGTCAAAAGTTCTATTTCTTTAAACTTTTCTAAATATTTAAATAATAGTCTTCATGAATTAATTAGCATAAAATCAAATAATTGTATTAATAGTTCAAGAAATTCTAATTTAATAATTAAAGATACAGAAAAATTCAAATTAAAAAAAATAAAATTTTTTAAATCTCCAATAACAAACATATTCATTAAAAATGCTTTAAATAAAGAAAATTCAAAAATTTCGATGTTAAATTTATCATCGAATTATAACAATTAAAATTAATATAAAAAAAATAAACATAAAAAAAAATAGATATGAAAAAAAAGTTAAATAAGGAAAAAAATGTTTGAATGTTAAAATAAAATATATTTAATAATTTATTATATTTTCCTAAAAAGAAAGTATATTTTTAGAATTTAACAATTTATTTAAAGCAGCATCAAAATAATCCAGAAACAAAAATAGTTAATTGCTCACTTCCTTTTTTATTTTCATATTTAAAATTCCACAAATTAAAAATGTTATTTTAATTGCATAATCTGTTTACATCTAAAATTCAATTTGTTTTCAAAACATTTTCTATTATACTCTTATCTACGTAAATCTTATATAAAAATCAATTAATCATATTTAATTAGTATAAAAGTATTTTTTAGATTTTTATAAAACTTATTTAAAAAAAAGATAAAAACATATATAAAAAAAAAATGTCAAAAATATCAGAAGAACCATATTCAGAAATAAAGGGATTGCCACCATCATTTTTTGAATTAAACCGTAAAAATTACTTAGAAAATTTAAAAATCAGAAATCCTCATTTAAACACCAACAGTGTAATAGTTCTTGAAGGAGGAAAAGGTTTTCCAAAATATGATTCAGATTGTTATTATTATTTTTTTGACCAAGAATCAAATTTCTATTATTTAACAGGAGTAAGAGAACCAAATATGAAATGTGTAATTGATGTAAGATCAAGTGATTGTTTTTTATTTTATCAAAAAGAAGATGAAGAAAGTAAAATTTGGATGAAGGTTCCTTCTTATGAAGAAATAGAAAAAAAATATAATATAAAGACTTTACCAATGGAATCTTTAAATCATTTTTTACAAGAAAGAAATATGGAAGTAATATATTTATTGGATGGAATTAATGAAAATTCAGGAACACCATGTTTAACATGTGAATTGAATTTTAAAGGAGATTATGAATATCTTCAAAAAAAAATATCTCATGATAAATATACATATATGGTATTATGTGATACAAGAAGAGTGAAAAATGAGGAAGAAAAAAAGTTATTAAAATACATTGGTCATATATCAAATTTAGCACATATGACTTTAATGAAGAAAATGAAACCAGGTAAAAATGAAAGGGATATGGAAAATGAATTTTTACAAGAATTAAGAGATAAATATTATTGTAGATTTTATGCATATAATTGCATATGTGCATCAGGTCCAAATTCAGCAACATTACATTATGATTTAAATAATAGAGAAATGGAAGATGGAGATTTATTTTTAACAGATATGGGAATTAGATTTTGTGGATATGTTTCAGATATAACAACAACATTTCCAGTTAATGGTAAATTTACAGAACAACAAAAATTAATTTATAATATTGTATTAAAAGCAAATAAAGATACAATAAAATTCATAAAACCAGGAGTAACAACATATGAAGAAATGGATAAAAATAGTAAACTAATAATATTAAAAGGATTACAAGATATAGGAATTTTAAAAGAAGGATGTAATGTTGAAGAAATGTATAATAATAGATTATGGTATACTTTCATGCCTCATAGTTTAGGTCATTTAGTTGGTTTAGATGTTCATGATGTTGGTTTAAGAAGTGTTACTTATAAAAGTATGAAATTCATTGATAATGGTACTTTCATTACTGTTGAACCTGGAATTTATTTTATTGATTTTTTAATGGATGCTGCTTTAAATGATCCAGTATTATCTCAATATATTAATAAGGATGAATTAGAAAATTATAGAGGATTTGGAGGTGTTAGAATTGAAGACAATATTATGGTTCATGAAGACTCTGTTGAAAGCTATCAAGAAGAACTTCCTAGAACTGTTGAAGAAATTGAAAAATTTATGGCCGAGCAATAATTTTTTTTATTCTTCTTTTAATCGATTAATAAGGAAACCATTATTCTTATAAAAAATTAATTTTATTTATGAATAGTTTGGTTTTTCTTTTAAATTTATTTATTTTTTTTTTTTAATAATCATAATAAAATTAATTCATTTATAACAAAAGTAATTTCTATAAAATACATTATTTATATAATATTTAATTGTCAAAAAATGAGTTAAATTTATTTTCTCTTGTTTTTACATTCAATTTTTGGAATGAATTAGATAAAATGGAATTAATTCTTTTATTTTCATAAATATTTAAATTTTTATGACTAGGAGTTTCATAATTAATTAAATCTAAAATATTTTCCATTTTTCTTTTAATCTTATTATTTTTCCTTTTATTATTATTAACTTTATTCATAGAAAAAACTTTTCTTAAACGAGAAGGGTAATTTTGAGATAAATTTTGATTTAATAAAGAATTTAAATTAAAAGAATTAATATTAAAAATACTAGATTGATTTTTATCAAGAAAAGAATTTTTATTATTACTTATATTAGAAAATTTACTTTCATATTGTGTACTTCCTTGATTTTTAGAATTTATTTCATTTGTTAAATCTTTCCATTTTAAAACTGTTTTATTTAAATTTTTATTTACACTATTATTTTCTCTATTTATTTTTTCGATATAATCTACTTTTTCTTTTAATAATTTATCTAATTTTTCTGTTTTTATTTTATTTTTTGTTCTTTGTTTACTTGATAAATTTAAATGTTGGTTATGATGATTATTTAAATTAATAGAATCATTTATTTTATTTTTATGATTTAATTGAAGAGAATAAGTAGAATTTTTATGTAATAAATATTTACTTTCATATAAAATATCCTTTTCATTTTCTTCTTCTTCTTCATCATCACAAAAAATAGGATTCCATATATTAAAGCTTTTTTTTTCCCAAATAATATCATCATGGTTAATTTTTCTTCTTAAATCAAATCTTAAAAATTTTAAAAAATCATCTTCTTCTTCTTCACTGTCTTTATCAATATTTTCAACAATAAAATCCATTCCAATACTATAAACATTAAGTAATTTAATATTATTATTATTTGCTGAATAATTATTATCATAATTTAAAGATATTGAATTAAAATTAATATCTGAAATTAAACTATTATTTTTATTTGGATTTATATTATTTTCTTGACTATTAAATGCTGCAATATTATTAACTAAAGAGTTTGTTGTGTTAAATAAACTTTTATTATAATTTGAATTTCTTGGAATTATTTTTATTTCTTTAAATATTTGTTCATTTTTTTTTCTATTTATACTATTTTCTAATTTGTTATTAAAATATTGTTGAATATAATTTTTGTTGTTTATACATAATAATTTATAATGACTACTTTTTAAATATTTTTCACTTTCTTCATTAGTAAAATATTTTTTAAAATATTCAGTATATTCAATAATAATTTTAATTAATTTATCATTTTGAGAATCTTTTTCAATTAAAGAATCATTAATTAATTTATTTAATTCCTGAATATCATAATAAGAAGTTTGAAAAAGATATTTATCACTTATAATTTCTTTTGATAAATGAGAAAAAGCAATTTTATCATTAGAACAATAAATACAAGAAAAAAGAGGTAAAGGAGTTAAATTTAATTCATCTTTATTTCTTTTTTTATGTTTTTTTTCTGTATTTATTATAATTTCTTCTTCTTCTTTTGAATTATCATTTGAATAATCAATTGAACTTATAATTGATTCATTTTCAAAATTATTTCCAAAGTCATTTATTATATCTGTATTTTTATTTTCACTTATGTTTGATAATAATGATATATTAAAATCTTCTTTTATTTCATTTAATTCCATTTTAATTTATTAAAAAAATATAAATTTATTAAATTAGAGGAATTCTTTTTTTTAAATTTTTTTTGTTTTTTTATTTATTTTTTATTTATTTCATTTTGAAGTCTTTCTCCAATATGATATATTATTTCAAAGTCTTTGAATAAAAAAGATGGGTTAAAATTAATTAATTCTTTATTTTTTACTTTAATTAAAATGAAGAAAATAATGAAAAACCCAAATTTCTTTTTATCATAAATATCTTTCCATTCATTATTTTCATTTCTTTCATCTAAGAAAAAAGTAATTGAATTATGTAAAGTTTCCTCCTTTATTGATGAATAATTATTGAAAAGGAGATAAACAAATAAATATTCGTTAAATAATTTATTTAACAAATCTCCTTCTTTATAAATATATTTTAAATACTTTTGTAAAAGAGTATTCATTGAATTAATTGAGCATTCATTTAAATTAAAAATACTATATTCATCAATAAAATTTTTTAATTTTTCATCTGATAAATTTTTACTTAATTCAGGAATAATTGAATTAAATTTAAATAATATAATTATATTAAATGCAGAATATAAATTATTTAATTGATATTCATAAATATCATTTAAATATTCTTTCCTTGTTTCATTATTATAAATACATTTTATACAAGTGTAAATAATATTTATGAAATTTGGAATATATTCAGTTGATAATTTATTAATAAAGAAATTTTTTAATTTCGGATTTACTTCATTTTTCTTTTTTGTATCATCTTGAATTTGCAATTTATCTTTAGACACTTTTAATAATAATTCACCATAATAAACTAAATCTTTCTTAATTAATAAAGAATTTTCTTTTAAATTATCTAATAAATAATTTTGAATATTTGATATTATATTTTCACAAATTTCTTGTGTTTCAATTTGATATGAATTATAAGAAATTAAATTATCAAGTAAATTATTTATTATATCAAATAAAGTTTTTAAATCTTCTTCTGAACAATCTCTAATAATAATTCTAAATGTTTTATAATTAGAGAAGAGTCTTAAAGAAAAAATATTAACATCCATATTAATTAAAAACTTTAAAAGAAATGTTAAAACATTTGTTTTGAAATCATTATTTCTTATTCTTATTAAAGAATAATATTCAATCAATATATAATCAAAATTTAATAATTCTGGAAATTCAAAGAAATTATTTGTAAAAAAGCAATTATCACATAAATAACAATATATAGGTTGATTTTTTTCTAATTCATTCATTGAGAAAATATTATTTAAAAGAATTGAAATAAAAAAACAAGCACTCACTTCTTGATTTAAATTTTGATTAAATAAAGAATTTTTCCAAATTGTATTTATGATTAAATGTTTTTTAATTTGATTATTATTTTCTGTTTCTTCATTTCTTAATAAAATACTTACTTCAAATTGACTTAAAGTATTTACTAAATTATTAATTAATAAAAGATTGAAAGGATTATCTTTAATATAAGAAAAAATCCCTTTATTTTTTTCATAATTAATATTAAAAGTATGTTCATTTAATTTTGAAAAATCTTCTTCATTATCTTTTATTCTTTTATTAGCAATCGAATTAGTATGATCATTCATAAAATAATTTAAATTGTGATATTTATATAAAATTTCATTAATAATTATTAAATTATAAGAATTTTTATCTTCAGATGAAATTAATTCAAAAACATAATCGAATACTAAATTAATTTTATTTTCTAAAATTCTTTTTTCTGATTCATCACTATCTTGAATTAATATAGTATTTAAGGAATTATTTATATATTCTGATATTAATGAAGAAAAAAATTTAATAACTCCAACAGCACATAAAATTTCTTTATTAATATCATTATTATCACTTAATAAAATATATTCATCAAAATCTAAACAAGAAATAAAGTTTTTAAAAGAATTATATTTTTGTAAACAATCATTCCCTTTAATAACAGATAATAAAGAAGGTAAATTTTTAGTTTTTTCAATTAAAGATTTTAAAATATCACTGAATTTATCATTATAATAATCAATTTTTTCTTGTAAATTAAAAGGTTTATCTTTTTGATAAATTTGAGAAATAAGTGAAATTGAAAAGAATGTTTTATTATCAAAGAATAAATTTAATCTTTTATCTTCAAAATCTTCTTTGAATTTTTCTAAAGATAAATTTAAAATAGAATCAAATAAAGAACCTTCATAAAATTTAGCATAAGTATAAATTGCATATTGTGCATTTTTACCATCTTCACTTTGTTCTTTTTTCAAAAATTCTTTAAAAAATTTAAAGAAAGCTTCAAAAACTTTTCCATTATTTGCAATAATACATAATTTAACTAATTTATCAATAGCATATTTTTTCCTTTGAATATTTTTAATAGATTTTTCTTTATATAAAGCAATTAATAATTTAAATACTAAATTACTGACTTGTTCATTTCTTGAAAATTCAAGTAAATATTCATAGAAAATATCAATAATTTCATTTTTATTTTTTTCTTTAATAAATAAAGAATCATAAGATAAAAAAAGAGTATTTCTCATTATTTGAATTATTCCAATATATAAAACAGATTCTTGATAAACGGTATTGGTTTGTTTAATTATTTTTAAACAATTTTCTATTAATTCTCCATTTGTAATTGGTTGCTTTGAATTAATTGAAATATCTAAAATAGAAGATATAAAATCTATTATAAATAAAGATAATATTTCTAATAATTGATTATTTATTTCATTTAAATTTAATCTATTTAATGTTTTTATAATATGATGAAATTTTACTTCGTTAAATAATATAAATAGTTCATTTGTATTTTCTAAAGATATTATTGATACTGTGTCTTTTATTATATAATCTAATAAAGTTAAAGTTGATAATTTTGATAATGATGTTATTTTATTTGATAAAGTTAAATTCACTTTTTGATATTTTGATTCATCATTTATTATAGTTAATGTCATTGGTTTAGGATTAAAATCTTGTTGAATTGAAGTTATTTTATTAAAATAAGATAAATTTTTATATATTATCCATTCATATATTGCACTCATTGATTTACCATTGAAAACAGTATTAATTAAGAATTTAATATGTTCGTTTGTATAAGTAAATTGAGATAAATAATATAAAGAAATTGGGAATATTTCATTAAAATTTTTATATCTTTTTGATTTGAAGAATTTATATAAATTTTCTATTATATCAATATTAAATGAATTATAATTAACTAAGAAATTCGTTAATTTAATTAAATAAGTATCAAACATATCATTATCAATATCTAATTTATTTTCAATTAAATAATTAAGTAAAATAGAATGAAAAATAGCTGAGTCATCAACAATAAAAATATTACTTACAGAAATACTTTTTTCAATTAATTTATATCCAGTTTCATTTAAAGTTTTAATGATACAAATAACAATATCTTTAATATCTTTTTCATTGTTGAAATATAAAAATAAATTAGCAGCACTTTTATATTTATTCATCACAATAAATTTAGTAAATAAATCTAAAACAAGGAAAATATTATTTTCTGTTAATAATATATCTTTATCTATTTTTCTCACAAAAATATATTTATTGATAATGCATTCAAAAGTCTTAATATCATTTTCAATGAAAAAAGAAAAAAGTTTTTTTCTTATTCCAACTAATTCTTCATTAATATCACTTTCAGATTCAAAAAATTCATCTAAAGCAATATCAATTAAATAATTGTTAGAATAATTTTTTTTAAAAGAAACACTATTATAATAATGAAGAAGTAAATTGAAAAAATATTTCTGAAAAATTTTTTCATTTTTCTTCTTACATAAATTAATAAAAGAATACATTAAATTTTTACTTTTGAGAATATCAGTTTTTTCTTTTAAAATATTCTCAAAAATTAATTTTATTGTACTTTCTGAATCTAAATTTAATGTATTTGAAAGTTTTTCTAATGAATTTATAAAATTTATTTTTATTCCTTCACATTTTTCATCAGTAAACATTTTATTAAAATTAATACAATTTTTTGTAAAAAGTTTAACTGCTTCTTCTTTATTGATTTTCTCTTCTGCCTTAATAGACATTAAAAAAAAATATGTAAAGATTAAAATAAATAATATATTATTTAAAAAAAATAAAAAAAAAAATTTTTTTACTTGAAAAAGAAAATTTTCTTTTTTTTTACAAATAATATAATTTATAAATGGCATATTCTCCAATAATGAAAAAACCAGATAATCAAATAATGAAAGGAATAGCAAGATTAAAAACTTTAAAAAAAGAAGAAGAAAAACTAGAAAAAAGAGTATCAAATGATTCTTTAAATAATATAGAATTAAATATTAAAAATTTTATTTCAAAAGCTTTAGTAAATAATTCAAATGAAACAAAATATTTTAATATAAATCAAGAATTAGAAGAAATAGAAAAAGCAAAAAAAAATCAATTAAAAGAAGAAGAAACTTTTACTAAATTAAGAGCAAAATATCCTATTGGAGATCAAATTTTAACTTATGATGATATTAATACAACTAATTTAATTGGTTTAAATCGTTTTAAACAAAGAAGAAAAAGATTTTCTACAAATAATATATGTTTTAACCAAAGTTTTAATAGTCCTAATCATTATTCTCCTAAAAAACATACTCTTGATTGTGCAGAAAAAAAAAATTTAGAAGGTATCGTTAAAGTAAAAGTAAAAAAAAGAAATTCTGTTCAATTAAAATTCGATGATAGTATTAATTATAAAAATAATATTTCAAATAATACTTCTCCAAAGAATAAATTTGCCATTACTAATATTTATTCAAAAGATGATTATTTACCAATTATTGATAAAGATTTAAAAAATATTAAAAAAAAACAATTACTTAAATATAGTTCTGTTTCTAAAATCCGTTCTCCTATTAAAAAATTATCTTATAATATTCTTCAATGGAGAAAAAAAAAAGGAAAACAAAAAGAAAAGCCAAAAATAGTAAGAAAACAAAGAGAAAAAACTCAAGTAGTAAATAAAAAAGATTTATATCAAAGATTAATGAATTTAAATTATAAAAATGAAAAAAGAAGATTATATAATTCAACAGTAATAGGATTAAATAGTAATAATAATAATATTAATAATATAAAAGTAATCAAAACAAAAACATTTAATTCTAAATCAAATGTCTTTAAAGACATAAGAAAATCATCAGAAATAAAAGATGAAAATGATATAAGAAATATAATAAATATATCAGAAAATCAATATAATGAATTTTCAAAATATTGTTCTCAAATAAAAGAAAAATTATTATTTTCTCCTAAAAAAACAATAAAAAAAAATCCAACACTTTCATCACAGAAAAAAATAGAAAAAATATTAAATGAAAACAATGAAAAAAAAGAACAAAAAAATACAAATATATTAACATTTATAGAGAAAAAAAATTATTTAGAAGAAGGTTTCCAAGAAAATGAATTAGGAAGTAATAGAGTGGATATAAAAAAATTTAAAGAAATTCAATATAGACATTTAGTAAGATTAAATAAATTAGTTTATGATTCTTTAAGTGATGAAGAATCAGATGAAGAATTTGATGATTCTTTTTATATTAATCCTAAATCAAAATTTAAATTTTATTTTGATTTAATTATATTTATTTTAACTTGGTATAATATGATTATTCCTCCTATTTTTATTTGTTTTTATCCTCAAAAAAGTAATTTTTATAATTTTATGAGTATTATCACTAACTGTTTTTTTATGAGTGATTTACTTTTAGGTTTTATTACTGCTTATTTTGATATTGAAGAAAAATTCATTTGGAAATTACCTGATATTATTTTCAATTATTTAACTACTTGGTTTATTCCTGATTTATTATGTGCTTTTCCTTTTAGTTTTTTTTCAGAAAAACCTGAAAAGATAATTTCTACAAATGAATTTGAATTAAAATATTTACTTGATTTATTTAATTTAATTAAAGTATTTAAAATATATAATAATAACGCATTTTTCTTTCAATATAATAGTTTTATAATAAAAAAAACAAATTTACTTAAATTTTCCGAAACATCAAGATTTATATATTTATTTATATTATGTGGACATATATTAGCATGTATATTTATTTTTTTATCTCATTTAGAAAATCCATCTTGGGTGACTCATCAAAATTTAATGGATAATTCAAAATTAGAAATATATATTTCTTCCTTTTATTATGTTTATGCAACAGTTTTCACAGTTGGTTATGGTGATATAGTATCAATAAATAGATATGAAAGATTTTTTAATTTAATTTTATTGGTTGCTGGAATTATGGCTTATTCATATTCTGTTTCTTCTTTAAGTAATTATGTTCAAAATGTTGATTCCAAAACTCAAGATTTTAATGATAAAATGGAAATATTACATCATTTAAAATTAACTCATGAAAAAATGCCAAAAGCTTTATATGATAAAATAGCACGTTTTTTAAAATATAGATTAGAACATGTAGTAAGAGATAAAAATGAAATAATGGATAATTTACCAATAGGATTAAGAACAACATTGATAATGGAAATGTATAAACCAATAATAAAGAATTTCGTATTTTTCAAAACATATAGTTCTTCTAATTTTATAATAAAAGTAATATTAGCATTTAGACCTTTATTAGTAATGAAAAATGAGAAATTAGTAAATGAAGGTGATTACCTTGAAGAAATAATATTTGTAAAAAGAGGAACTTTAGCTTTAGAACTTCCTCTTCCAGTATTAATAAAAGATAAAGATATAGAAGATATAAATATTAAAAGAAGAAGAGCTTCTTTATTAAATATGGAATTTCCACAATTTCCAATTAATAAAAGTTTAAGTAATCAAAAACCAAGAATTATTGATTTTAATAATGAAACTGTTCCTCAAAAAACAATGACATTTGTAAGAGGAAAAGGATTAACTTTTAGTCATACTTTGGGTAAAAAAAATAATAATAATGATAATAATAAAATTGATAAACCTATTCAACAATATGTTAAAATTATTGAAATTAGGAAAAATGAACATTTTGGTGATATTTTAATGTTTTTAAATAGAAGAAGTCCTTTAAGTATGAAAGTAAAAAGTAAAACTGCAGAATTATTTTTATTAAATAAAACAGATGCTGTTGAAATATCTATGTCTTTTCCTAAAATATGGAGTTTAATTATAAAGAAATCTTTATTTAATATGGAACAAATTGAAAGATTAATTAATAAAACACTTTTCTTTTTTTTTCATCAAAATAAAAATAAAGAATATCGAGGTTCCTATTATCAAAAAGATATTTCTAAACAAAATATATTCGTTAATTGTGATGAATTATATCCAAGCTTATCTTCTCAAGATTGTGAATTACAAAGTATTCCTTCAGTATCAGAAAATGTAAATGATTCAGATAAAACAATAATTAAATCTAAAAGAAAAACAAATAGTAATGATAAAAGTGAATATGACACTTCAATGAATAATAGTTTTTATGATTATGAAAATGGAAGTAAAAGTATAAGAAGTTATTCATCGAAAAATTCAAATGAACCTTTAAAAGGAAATAATCAATATTTAAATATAAATACTAATAATAATGATAATATTAATAATAAAAGTTCATTCACTGATATTTTAAATAATGAAATTATTAAAGAAGTTAATTCTGATGATGAAAAAGATTCTGTTTTTCAAAAAAAATCAAAAAAAAAATTTGGTAAAGATACTGAAAGAAAAAATACTCCTTCTAAAAAACCTAATAATGAAAGTAATGAGATTTCTTTTTCTCAATCTGATGAAAGTTCAAGTTCATTTGAAAATAAAAGTAAAACTTTAAGCAAAACTTTAAAAGGAAAAGATGAAAATAATTATTTTATTAATTTATCTATTTTTTCTGATAATAATTATAATACTTTATTTTATCCTTATTCTAAAGATGAAATAAATAATGAAGAATTGCCTTTTGAAAATTATAGTTTAAATTATCTTTTGGGAATTAATTCTTTAGATAAAAATTTCAATGGTATTGTTCCTAAAGAATATTTAAATGAGAATAATAATAAAAAGTTTTCTTCTATAAAACCTAAAATTATTTTTAGAGAAAATGGTTTTTATAATTTATTAACTTCTAAATTTTATTTTCAAATAAATTCAATTAAAGAGAACAAAAATACAGGAGTATCAATAATTTCTCATTCAAAAGAATATAAAATAATAAACATTGAATCTTTTACTTTAGATAATAATAAGAATAAAAATAATAATACTCATACTAATGATAAAGTTAAATTAACTGCAGTTTCAGAAAAAAATAATAAGATTATTCCTTTATTAAAAGTAGAAAAAGAAAAGAGTGAAAGTAGAGAAAATGTAAATAGAACAAAATCAAATATTAATTTTCAAAGAAAATCAACAATTAATAGAACAGTTAAAGAGAAAAATTATGATAAAAGAATAAGTAAAAAAATGAACAATATAAAAATTAATAAATTTATGGAATCTGAAAAAAAAATAGATAGTAAAAATGAAAAAAAAAATAAGCCTTTATTTTCAGAAGGTACTTTAAATTTAATTGGAAAAAATATTGAAAGTTCTTCTCTTGCTTTAAATAATCCACAATTATTTTATAGAAATTATTTTAATAAAGTTGTTAGTGATGATAATCATGAAAAGAAAAAAAATTTTTCTTCTAAATTAAAAGAAATTGAAAAGATTATTCATAGTCAAAAATCTAGAAGAGATACTAAAGATATTTTTGATATTAATATAAGTAATAATTTAAATAATAATGAGAAAACTAAAAATAATGATAATATTGATAAAAGAAGCCTGTGATACTTTAATTATTAATATTTTAATCTATTTTATAATTATATATTCAATATATTCATTCTTTTGTAGAAAAAACATATGTCAAGGGTTTGTGATTAGTTATATTTTTATTATAAATAAGTATTAATTTTAAATAAAAAATTATTTTTCATAATTTAAATTTTATAACTATATATCAACAATTTAAAGTTAAATTAGAAAATTAACAATAATAAAAAATAAATTAAATATATTCATTAATAATATATCATAAACTCAAATAATAATAATTTGATGAAAAAAAAATTGTCAATATTAATTTTATAATTGGAATTATCATCATAAAAATACTATTCATTAGAAAATTCTTTTTTTCATGTAATTAAATTCTAATATCTTGATTCTTTTATTTTTTCTTAATTTGATTATCCATTTTATATTATATTTTGTGATTTTTATTTATTTATATTGAAAAATTTAAAAGGGAAAATTATGAATAAATAAATTTTCAAATAAGTATTCTACTAGTATTAGAAATTTTAGGTATTTTTATATGAAAATAATTTATTATATTATATATAAATTTAATTAATATTAAATAAACTAAAACTTTTAAAATTTATATATATAATTTACACATACATCATTTATAAAAATTATTCATTCCTTTTGAAATTTGATTAAAAGACATATCATGTCTATTTCTTTTTTTATGTTCTGAAGATTGTTTTTTTTTATGCAGTTTATTTTGTTTAATGTGTTCATTTATGGAAATATTATTTTGATAATCATATTTATAAATAAATTGTGTATTATTTCTTTTATGAACTTGATAATTAACAGAAGGCTCAGTTTTTAAACGATTATAATTATTAATTTCACTACTATTTTTATTTGAATGTTCTTTATAAAGATTATTTTTCTTTATCCTTTTTTTATTATAACTCTTATCATTATTAATTCCTTTTGATATATTAATAGAGTCATCATTATTATTTCTTGTTTTATTAATTTTTGAAATTATTCCATTTTTATTATTGTTATGTTCTATTATATTTTTATGTCTTTGCTCTATATTATTATTTAATAAATAATTTATTATATTTTTCTGCTCTCCACGTTTTGGAGGATATTGTAAGAATTTTTTATTTGTTTTTTCTTTTTTTGATGTTGTGTTTATATTATTAGTTTTACTTATTTCATTTAAATTTAAAATTTTATTCTTTTTTTCTTGACTTTTTTCAATATTATTTGAATTATTTGAATTATTTGTATTATTTGTATTTTGATTACTTGATATAGTTAAATTATTATTATTTATTTTTGAATTATGTATATTATTTTTATTAAAATAAGCTAAATTAAACTTTTCATTTTTCTTTATTAAAGTAAATAAAGAACTATAATTTATAATACTTGTAGCTTTAAATAAATTTTTAATAATATCTTTTATAAATGGATAATTTAAATATTTATCTTGAAAAGCTTTAATAAAAATATTTTCAACATTTTCATTTCCTACAATCATATTAGAATATTTAATTATTAATTCAAATATATATTCATCTTTGACTTTATCCCATTGAATAACATCAAATAATTCAGTAATATCTTCTTTAATATTTATTTCATCGTCTAACCATTTATTTATTCCAATGACAATATCATTTTCATTCTTTTTATTTAAATATTTATTTTTTAAAATTAATATTAATAATTGTTTTGAAATTTTATTTATTTCAGGTTCTTCACATAAATTAGAATAATTTCTAAGAAGATAAGAAGATAAAACACTATGAATATAACATAATTTTAAATTAATAAAAATATTATAATAATCTAAATTATTATTATTACTATTATTATTATAAGTTTCATTTGCAAAAGTTTCTTTATCTTGTTTATTCATTGATGAAGTAAAATTAACTATTTTAAAAATAGAATGCATACTTTTATTATTATTTAAACATTTTAAATTAGTTTGAGAAGATAAAGACTTTGGATTATTTCCTCTTGTTAATTTAACAACAGATAAAAAAGTAAAAATATTAAAACAGAAATTTTCTTCAATAGGAGGTATAATAGTATTATTAATAACATTATCATTTTTTTTTTTATTACTACTAAATTTCATGCAAACATTTAAACTATCATCACTAATTTTATAGAATATAACAAAAAAAATAGTTTTATTATTAATAGAAAAATTAATAGGAAATTCTTCATAATAATTATTAATATCATTTGAATGAATTATCATATGAAAAGTAGGATTTGGAGCATCATTTAATTCAGAAATTGATTCTTGTGAAAAAAGAGACATATATTCTAAAGTTAATAATTTAAAGAAATTATTTGTTCCATAGATTTCATATAAAGAAGAAATTAAATCATTTAAATTTTTCATAGAAATAAAATTTGTATTTTTCTTTTTAATTTGATTATTATTTTCTTCTTTAATTGTTTCAAAATTATTTTCTGGTTCAATATCATTACTTGAATTATCATCAACATCACTTTCAATGTAAATATAATTTCCATAAATTAAATGTGAGAAAGTTTTATGTAATAATTCATCAATTACTTTTTTATCTAAGTGTTTTATTCTGTTAATATTTTTTAAAAATAAATTTTCATTATTTCCTATAATTTCAAGACACTTATAAAATAATTCAAAATAACAATTATCAAGTTCTTCATTTAAAGAAGTATTTAATCTTTCAAAGGAAAATTCTAATAAATCAAAACTATTATCTTCATGAACTTTTTTAATAATAATATTATTTATAATAAGAAGTGAAATTTTTTCATTTTGAAAAAATTCACTCATTCTAATTAAATTTAAATATTTATTTAAATCCTTTGAAGAATAATCTTCATGTTCTCCAATTCCATTTTTAACAATGAATAAAAAGTCCATTAATGTTAATTTATTAATGTAATTAGGAAGAATAATTTCATAATTTCCATTTTTATCAATGTTACTAAATAGAAATGGATTGATAATTGAAATTGAATTTATATCATATTCTGATGTTGCACCGTCTGCAAATTTAAATATTATATTTCCTGTTTGAGAAGAATTTAATGTGTTTGTATCTGATATTACTATTGTTGCTTTTTCTTCTGTGTATTTTGATGTATTATCACTTTTCATTTTATTTAATTTTAAAAAGAAATATTTAAAAAAAAAGCTTTTTAAAAAAATGATTATTCTTATAAATTAATTATTAAAATACTTATAATTTATTGATAATAAATAATTTGTATATTTTTATTTTTCATTATGATGATATAATTTAAAAAGACAATTATCAAGAAAAATAAGTAATTTATGAGATCGGACAATATTTCCAATAAGAATTCTTTTAGGATATAATTTATAATCATATAACAAGTTAATAACTTTAATATCTTTATTAAACATGAAAAAAGAATGAGAAGGGAAATTCCTTAATAACGCATGAATAATTTGTCTAATTCTTCTTGCAGGCGCTCTATAAATTTCAGGATTAAATTTATCAAATTCTCTTATTTCTTCAACTGTTAATTTAAAAAGTGACATTACCATTTTTTTTGCATCTAAATATTTTCCTAAATTTATTTGAATCATTTTAACTGATTTTTGTATTTTATTAAACCATTTTTTAATTATATATCCTCTAAAATTTGATTGAATTAATGTTATTAAATATCTTATTATCTTCTTATTTTCTAAATTTTTTTGATAAAATTTCTCCCATGAGAAAGGAATTAATTCATTTGTTTTAGGTATTAATTTTTCTTTTTGAAATCTTTTTAATAACTTTCTATAATAATTTTTAGAATTTTTTATTTTATCTATTTTAATTATATTTTTATAATCTGATTTATCATGAATTGATTGATTTAATTTATTTATTTGTTTTGAATAACCAAAATGACATGTTTTATTTTCTGGAAATTTTTTTATTATTCTTTCTAAATTAAATAAGTCTTTTACTAATTCTCCCATATTATTTTTATTTTCTTCATTAACTTTAAATAATCTTTCATCGCTTTTATTTCTTCCTTTTCTATAATTAATTACTTTTTTTTCAAAAAATTCATTTCTAATTTTACTTATTTTATTATGAATTAATTGATCTCTTACATGATAAATCATTTCAATTTTTGAATAACCATTTAATAAATTATTTAATTTTATTTTTTTTAATTTATCATATATAATAGCAAATTCATCTATTTCTTTTTGAGAATAATTTTTTGAAGTTACTAAATGCTTTTTTTCAAATTTTTCTCTTAAAATTTTATGAAAACCAATATTAACTAAAAAAAAAGTAGTTTTTAAAATATTCGAATTAGTTTTATTTTTAAAATAAACAATTTCACGATATTTTTTTTCTAAATTATCATTCCATGCTAAATTTAAATCACGTAAATTAAAATAATCAATAATATCATTTTTAGAAACTTTTTGATTTTTTATTAAATTTAATAATAATTGAGGTTTATTAGATAAAACTTCTAAAATTTTTTTTTGATAATCAAAAGTAAAATTTTTAGTTTGATAAAAGGGAATTTTTTTTCCATACATCATTTCAGTTAATTCTCCTTTTGTTAAAGGTTGATTAGTAAAAAAAGAAGTTCTTAATTTAACTAATTTATCTAAAGATATTTTTCTATCTAAACAACCATAAATATTATCTTCCATTGAAGAATCTATTAAATAATTATTTTTTGGTTTTGTAAAAGAATGTGATCTTATTAAATTTTCAGGTATTAGATTTTGATTTGATTTATAATTTAAATTTGGTAATGTTCCTATGTTTTTAGGAGGAATTGGAATTAAGGATTTTTTTATTTTTTTCTTGGGAAATATTTTAGGAGAGTTATTTATTGTTGTTTTATTATTTATTGATATATTTAATGGAAGTAATTTTAATCCTCTTTTACCTAGTTTTTGTCTAAAGTCTTTTTTTATTAAGTTATATATTTCATCTTGTTTTAAAAATATATTTTCTTTTGATAATAATAACTTCTTTATATCTAAATTTTCGTTTAGACTTTCTGATTTTTTCATTTTTTTTAAATTAAAAAATATATATTTTTTTTTAATTAATTTTTTATTTTATTTAGTCTATTATTATAATTAAACTTATATATGTTTTTTAATATATTATTTATAAATTTTTCTTTAAAATTCAAAAAACTTTTTTGTTTTAATGAATTAAATATTTCATTTTGAAATATAACACATTACAAATTGAAAATTTACATTCTTTATAAAATTAGTTACAAGGCATTATATTAGATAAACAACTATCTAATTTTTTATATGAATGTAATTTCTCAATTAAATCGTTATCACTTAAAAAGTGAAATTTTTCATAATTTTTATTTAAATTTTTCGTACAATTTAAATTTTGTAAATCTTTAATTTTTTTAATTAAAAAATCATATTTCACTAAAAATTCATCTAAAACTTTTTTCTTATTATTTAAATAATCCTCTATAGATTCAGATAATTTATTGCTTATAACTTCAGAATCATAATTATCTAAATTAATAGCTTTACTTAATTCATTGATTAATCCTTTAACAGTATCATTTTTTAAATTATAATGGCAAGTTAATTTTTCTAATTAAAAGATTAAAAAATATTTTACTTTTATTTTTCCATTCACATTTCCCAATAAGAAATTGAATTTGAATTTCATTGTTTTTCCCTTCTTTATTATCATAATCATTAATATCAATTTTAAAGGATGTATTACTTTTCTTAAATTTAATAATATTATTATTTGAATCAATTGTACTTTCAGTTAAAACAGATGCATTTCTTTGATCAAAGAAATTATTTTTATCATTAGTAATTTTATTATTTTCATAAGATTGTCCTCTAATATTTTTAGGACTGAAAGAAAATTGTTGTTTAATATTTTTTTTACTTTCCATAATTCTATGAGAAAAAGAATTAATATTATAAATGTTGTTATTTCCATTACTTTCGCTTTTTCTTTTTTTTTCAAAATTAATTTTAAACGCATTTAACCTAAGAGAATCTTTAATAAAAACAGGGAAATTATTTTCATCATTAGAATCATCATTTAACCAAAAATTATTTAATAATTCTTTAGCATTAGGTCTTTGATTTTCTTTTTTCAAGCATAACTTAATAAAATTAACGACATTAATATTATTAATTTTAAATAAGCTCTCAGGGTAAATATTATTTTTTTCTTTTTCATAAATTTGTAAAATTCCATCATATTCTTTATAAGGAGTTTCTAAAGTTAACATTTCAATAATTGCCATTCCTAAAGAATAAATATCTGCTTTATTATTATATTTTCCTTCATGAACTTCAGGAGCAATAAAACCTGTTGTTCCTATAAATTTACTTAGAAATTTATATCCTTTTAAAAATTGACTTTCTCCTAAATCTCCTATTTTGACATTTCCATTTATTTTATCAAAAAAAAAATTATCACATTTTATATCTCTATGAATTATATCTTTTGAATGTAAATAATTTAATCCTTCTAAAATTTCTTTTATCCATTTTTTTATTACTCTTAAACGAGGAGGAGGCTTTATTATTTTTAAATGACTTTTTAAAGTTCCACCTGTGAAAAATTCCGTTATCATTATTACTTTTTTTTTATTTAGATCTAACCATCCATTATAATATTTTATTACATTTGGATGTTTTAAATTTTTCATTATTAACATTTCTTCTTTTATTTTATTTAAATTATTTTCTTCTGAATCACTTATATCTATTTCATACCATGCGATTTCTCTTCCTTCATTATAATCATATCCTTTGTATACTTTTTTATATGAACCATTTCCTATTATTTCATCAAACTAAAAAAATAATTTTTAAAAAATTATATAAAATTTATTTTACTCTTCCATAATGTGTTGTTTCTGTTTTGTAAATTATTTCTGGTTTTCTTGTTTTATATTCATTTTCTGAATCGAATGATACATTGAAGTAATCTGTCGATGCCTTTGAATTAAAGTTTTGATTTGGAATATCCTCATCTGATGTGTTAAAATAAGAATCTGATGTTTCGTTTTTCGTTTTTAAATCTTGGATTTCAGGAGCTAAGTTCTTTTCCATCTTTTTTATATATGATATTATTTTATATTTTTTTTTTTAATTTATATTTTATTTTAAAATTTTTACTAGGTTTTTATAATAATTTAAAAAAATATAAATTATTGTATACACATTAATTTGGGGATTGGGGATTGGGGATTG
>JAEEGL012428500.1_pt1 | contig 26643 bp, 19 predicted proteins | sample 9134231 | NCBI WGS metagenome assembly JAEEGL01 (sample SAMN16246548, study PRJNA631951) | gut metagenome | biome: gut microbiome; feature: rumen; material: fiber-attached | host: Bos | place: Iran: Karaj | collected 2018-10 | reverse complement strand
CCACGCTCTAAAAAGCGTCTTGAAGCATCCGGTTTTAAACTCGATTCTCGTGTTATTCAGCATGAGCCGCTCGGCTTCCACGATTACAATTGCCTCCAGATGAACGCATTTGCCGTTGTATCCGATTCCGGCACGCTGCCGGAAGAATCAAGCTTTTTCACTTCAATCGGGCATCCGATTCCTGCCGTATGTATCAGAACTTCGACCGAGCGCCCGGAGGCGCTCGACAAAGCCTGCTTTATTCTTTCCGGCATTGATACAAAAGGCCTGCTGCAGGCAGTGGATACTGCTGTGGAGATGGTGCGGGATGAGAAGAACGGCGGGGCGATTCCTGTTCCCGACTACACAGATATCAATGTTTCCGACAAGGTCGTGAAAATCATTCAGAGCTATGTCGGCGTCGTCAATAAGATGGTTTGGAGAAAAGACGTATGAAGATTCTGGTAACCGGTGCAAAGGGCTTTGCTGGCAGAAATCTGGTCGAGAATCTGAAAAACATCCGCGACGGCAAGAACAGGACCCGTCCGAATATTCAGATCGATGAGCTTTTTGAGTACGATATTGACTCGACGCCGGAGGAACTTGACGAATACTGTTCCAAAGCTGATTTCGTGTTCAATCTGGCAGGTGTCAACCGCCCGACCGATCCCGCTGATTTCAAGAAGGGCAACCGCGATTTCGCAGAAACACTGCTGGAAACATTGAAAAAGCACAACAGCAAAGCACCTGTGATGGTTTCATCCTCTATTCAGGCAACGCTTGCCGGACGCTTCGGCACTTCCGAGTACGGTCTGAGCAAGAAGGCGGGAGAGGAACTGTTCTTTGCTTACGGCGTAGAAACCGGCAACCGCGTTCTGGTTTACCGCTTCCCGAATCTGGTCGGCAAATGGGTCAGACCGAATTACAACTCCGCAGTCGGCACATTCTGCAATAACATTGCGAATGATCTGCCGATCACGGTCAACGATCCGAGTGTCGAGCTGGAAATGCTCTTTATCGACGATCTGGTTGAAGAGATGCTTGATGCCATTGAGGGAAAAGAGCATCACTGTGAGTTCGACGGCGTCAATGCTGTCATGCAGGAGAACGGCAGATACTGCTATGCACCTGTCACGCATAAGGCAACGCTTGGCAGAATCGTCGAGCTGCTGCATATCTTCCATGATCAGCCGAAAACGCTTGTTATGCCGGAGATTCCGAATGGCAGCTTTGAGAAGAAACTCTATTCAATGTATCTCTCCTATCTTCCGAAAGAGAAAACGATCTTCGACTTGGATATGAAGTGCGATGATCGCGGCAGCTTCACGGAGCTTTTGAAGACTGCGAATTGCGGTCAGTTCAGCGTGAACATCAGCAAGCCGGGTATTACGAAGGGACAGCACTGGCACAACAGCAAGTGGGAGTTCTTTATTGTTGTTTCCGGTCATGCGCTGATTCAGGAGCGGAAGATCGGTACGGATGAAGTGATTGAGTTTGAGGTTTCCGGCGATAAGATTCAGGCAGTTCACATGCTGCCGGGCTATACCCACAACATCATCAATCTGTCTGAAACTGAGAATCTCGTGACTGTTATGTGGGCGAACGAGCAGTTTGATTCGAATCATCCGGATACTTTCTTTGAGAAGGTCTGATCTTAACAAGCCTAATCAAAGCTTACTTTCATACAATCGTTGGAACAGCGCACGTTCCTGACAACAACAATTCTACTACTACCGCAGGAGATACAATCATGTCCTTCAACATTATCCAGGAAGCGCAGCGCTGTCTGAACTGTAAAAATCCCACCTGCCAGAAGGGCTGCCCGATCCACACGCCGATTCCCGATGTCATTCACGCGTTTCTGAACGGCGATATTGACAGAGCCGGCGACCTCCTCTTTGAAAACAACCCGCTGAGTATGATCTGCTCGCTGATCTGCAATCAGGAGAACCAATGCGAGGGTCACTGCATTCTCGGAAAAAAGAGTTCGCCTGTCCTGTTCAGCAATATCGAAAACTACATCAGCGACGCACATTTTGACAAGATCGATGTCAGCAATATCCCGAAAAACGGCACAAAGGTCGCCGTGATTGGCAGCGGACCAGCCGGCATTACGATCGCAATTCTGCTGGCGCGAAAGGGCTATGATATCACGCTGTTTGAATCCAGAGAGAAAATCGGCGGCGTTCTGCGCTACGGTATCCCGGAGTTCAGACTTCCGAAGAGCAACATCGAACGCTACAAAAAGCTGATTCTCGCACTCGGAATCAAAATCCGCCCCAATACCTCGATCGGCATCACGATCACGATTGACGATCTGTTCCGCGACGGATACAAGGCAATCTTCATTGGCACCGGTGTGTGGAAACCGAACACGCTGCATATCAAGGGCGAGAGCCTCGGCAATGTGCATTTTGCGATCAATTACCTGACTAATCCCGATGTCTACGATCTCGGGGAAAGCGTGAATGTGATCGGTGCTGGCAACTCGGCGATGGATGTCGCACGCACCGCGATCCGGCACGGCTGCCGGAAGGTGACCGTGTTTGCGCGGTCAGAACACATCGCCGCCAGTTCTTCCGAGGTCGAGTACGCGAAGATCGACGGCGTGAAGATCATCACGAATGTCGAGCCGATCGAGATCACGGACGAAGGCGTGATTTTTGTGCGGGTCGAGCGCGACAGCGAGGGGAACAAGACAAGAGTCGAAGGCTCCGAGCAGCTGTATCCCGCCTCCTCAACGATCATTGCGGTATCGCAGGGACCGCGCAACCGGATCGTATCGACCACGACTGGTCTTGACGTCACAGAGCACGGATTGCTCGTGACCAATACATTTGGTGAAACAACGCGCGACGGCATCTTTGCTGCAGGTGATGTGGTGCTCGGTGCGAGGACGGTCGTCGAAGCAGTAAATTACTCAAAGCAGGTCGCCGAAGCAATGGATAAGTATTTGCTCGGGCTTAACGACATAAACGACTAGATGTGTTATCTCAATTATTGTGAGCATCTCAATAGAGTCATTTTGTATGCAGTCCAAACAGCCTAGAATCGGATAGGAACAATGTGATTTGGAGGGCAATAAGCGATATGAATCTTGTTCAATATCGAGTGAAAGAAATCCGTTATACTCACGGCACATATATATTAGGTTATCCCGTAGAAATCATAGATGAGGGTAGCTTCTACCGTATAGACGGAACACATATTTTTGATAAGTTCCGCATTCAATCTATGAAGCTGGAAGGAAATCAACTTACGATTCAAATGAAAGACCAAGATGTGATTTTGGTTGTTGAGTCAAAGCATAGATAAACACATTTATTGATGGAGGATGGAGGTGAACCGCATGGCTATGCACCTGTTTGAGCATAATGAAACAGCCTACAACGCTGCTGTGACAATGCTATTGGAGCGTGGCAAGGCTGCTGTGGTTCACCCGACCGGAACCGGCAAATCGTTTATCGGCTTCAAACTCTGCGAAGACAACTCGCAGGCGCGTATTTGCTGGCTTTCTCCTTCCCGATACATTTACCAGACGCAGCTTGAAAATCTGGCAGAAGTCAGCGACGGTTACCAACCGGACAACATCATCTTCTTTACATACGCGAAACTGATGAATGTGACCGAGGAAGAGATTGCCGAGATTCAGCCCGACTTCATCATTCTGGACGAGTTTCACCGCTGCGGTGCGGAGCTTTGGGGGCAGGGCGTACAGAATCTGCTGAAAGCCTATCCCCATGTCCCGATTCTCGGACTCTCCGCGACTGCGATCCGCTATCTCGATAACCAGCGCAACATGACGGAGGAACTGTTTGACGGAAATATCGCGTCAGAGATGACACTCGGTGAGGCGATCGTCCGAAATATCCTCAGTCCGCCGAAATACATTCTCTCCATTTTTTCGTATCAAAAGGATTTGGAGAAATACGAAAAGCGCGTACAAATCGCAAAAAGCAAAGCTGTACAGGACGCCGCGACGGAATATCTGGAAGCGCTCCGTCGTGCGCTTGACAAAGCGGAAAAGCTTGATGTGTTGTTCGACAAGCATATGACCGACAGAACGGGCAAATACATCGTTTTCTGTGCGAATGCCGAGCATATGCAGGACATGATCGGTAAGGCGAAGGAATGGTTCCGAAAGGTTGACCGAAAACCGCATATTTATTCTGTGTATTCGGATGATCCGACAGCCAGCAAGTCTTTTGCAGACTTCAAGGCGGATTATGACGAGAATCATCTGAAGCTGCTGTTCTGCATCGACGCTCTGAATGAGGGCGTTCATGTTCCGGATATTTCCGGCGTGATCCTCCTGCGTCCGACTATCTCCCCGATCATCTATAAGCAGCAGATCGGTCGTGCGCTTTCCGCCTCAAAATCGCGCAATCCCGTCATTTTCGATATCGTCAACAACATCGAAAACCTCTACAGCATCGACGCGATCGAAGAGGAAATGCAGGTTGCCATTCAGTATTACCGCTCGCACGGCGGCGATAGCTATGTCGTCAATGAAACCTTTGAGCTAATCGACAAGGTTGCCGACTGTAAGCGGCTGTTCGACGAGCTGGAAGGCACGCTCTCTGCATCATGGGACCTGATGTACGAGCAGGCGAAGAAATACTACGAAGAAAACGGTGATCTGGATGTCCCGAAGCGGTATGTAACACCGGAAGGATACTCGCTTGGTCTATGGGTGCTGACGCAGCGCCGGGTATACCGCGGCGATGTGAACGGTATTCTGACACAGGTGCAGATCGACAGACTGGAGGCAATCGGGATTCGCTGGGAATCGAAGTCGGATCAATCGTGGGACAAGTATTTTTCTGCCACAAAGCGGTATTATGAAGCTCACGGCAATCTGAAACCGCAAGCAACATTTATAGATGAAAACGGCGTGGACCTCGGTCGATGGATTGCACAGATTCGCACATTCCGGAAGAGCGGCATCCGAAGTAAAATGCTGACAGAAGACCGTATTGCGGCACTTGACGCCATCGGCATGATATGGAGCGTACCGGATTATCTGTTTGAATCGTATTATGCCTCTGCTGTGCGATATCACCGCGAACACGGCGATTTGGATGTACCAATCAGCTATGTGGACAGTGACGGCATCCGGCTCGGTCAATGGGTGAGTAATATCCGTGTTACCAGAAATGGCCATTCCAAAAACTACAAACTGACAGAAGAGCAGATAGCCCGCCTTGATGCAATCGGGATGATCTGGGACAGTAAGTACGAAAAGCAATGGAAGGACGCATTTGATGCGCTATGTACCTACTATCAGCAGCACGGAACATTTGAGATCCCGGTGTCATATAAGACGGAATCCGGTATTGCACTTGGCAAATGGGTTCGCCGCCAGCGTGATTTCTACGCACAAGGCAGAATCACAGCCGAGCATATTGAAAAGCTCCGCGGCATCGGGTTTGTTCTTGAAAAAAACGATCCGTGGGAAGTGAGATTTCAGCTTGCAAAGCGATATATGGAAGAGCACGGCGACCTGAATGTCCCGGCACAATATGTGATCGACGGTGTCTGGCTGAATAAATGGCTCAGCGAGCAACGGCAGATCGCGGCAGGCAAGCGCAAGAAAAAACATACGCCGGAACAAGTTCAAAAATTGAAAAGTATCGGCTTTCGGTATGAAACTGCATAGACACCGGAGCATCGCATTCATTTTTCGCACAGGAGGTGCATAGAATGTACAGAAGGCCCAGAACGGACGAATCTGTCAAAAGCATGATGATTCGTGTCCGCGTTACACCGGAGGAGCATGAACAGTTCTTCAAATTAGCTGCAGCACGCGGATATGCGTCGATCAGCGACCTGATCCGATCGCTGCTGAAAGAAAAATCAGATGACAGCACAAAGTCGCGGTAAGAATAGAATCGGCAAAAGTAACCCCCGACCGCAGGATGATTCTGTCCTGCGGTCGGGGGTATTCTGCGCCTGCCCGCTTTCACGATTAAAACCGTTACGGGGTAAAGCACAATCATCCACCTTGATGGAATCTGTCAGCCTGAGTCAGAGTGCAGCGGTATCCAGCTTGATCAGTGCCTGCTTTTGGTAAAATGCCACGCCGTACCGCATGATCTGCCGGTAGCCGGTCAGCTGATGCGCATATTGGTTTTCTCTGATCTGCCGGATTGCAGCATCGCAGTCACTTTGCATCTGCGCTTCACTCGTGGAGCGCTTCGCCTCAATAATGATGCATCTGCGGTTTTTCTTGTCACGCAGATCAATGTCCGGTCTGCCGAGCCCACGCTCCTTGTTGGAGTAAACGGTGTATCCGCGCCCGACAAATAGCCCCGCGAGGAAGGCGTGATAATAATCCTCGTGATAATCGTTGTAGCTGATGGTGTCCCACAGAAGATCGGAAAGAATGCTGCCAGCAGTTTCGGCATTTCCCTCCCACAACGCTTTCATCAGATCACGGAGCTTGGTTTCGTCGATCGAGGTCATGAACCGGTCGACGACAGCAGTCTGGAAGATGGCTGCCACTTCCTTGTTGGGAATGCGCAATTCTCTGAGACCGGATGCTGAATACTCCGGGCATGCCGGAGTGACATAGCCGGTCATCAGGAGCACGCTCCACATGTTGCTTTCGGAGGCAGATATCTGATCATAGGTCAGAGCATCCGTGATCGCCTCGCGGATGGTTCCGCCGTTGAGCAGTGTTTCAAATTTCTCCGAGGGATCACAGTCCGGCAGTCGGAAGAAATCACTGACGGCACTGTTGCTGCTGGTGTTTTCCCAGTAATTCCTGGGCGCGATCTCGCGGTTTCGGGTCAGAGCCTTGATGAAATTCGTCACATCCCAGGGACAGTATATTTCCTTTGTGCCGAACAGATAGCCGTCGTACCATTCCTTTGTGACTGCCATCTTGTCGGAGAGATCGTAGTAGGACAGAAATTGCGCGACCTCTTCCTGTGTGAAGCCGAAATACTGCGCGAACTCGTCATCCAGAACCGAAAAGGATGCAAAATTGTTCACGCCAGTGAAGATGCTCTCCTTCGGGATTCGCAGACAACCTGTCACAACCGCAAATTTCAGATAGGGATTGGTCTTCAGAGAGGTGCTCATCAGACCGCGGATTACGTCCAGCATTTCACGGTAATAGCCGTTGTTATGAGCCTTTGCCAGCGGAACATCATATTCATCCACCAGCAGGACAACCTGCTTCCCGTACACGGCATGCATCATGCGCATGATTGTGACCAGAGAGTTTTTTATGTCTGTGACATCGGACTGCTCTGCCTTCAGGATTGCAAACTTCTTCAGATCGTCTGCGTCGATTGCATTTGTCTCATCGGTGAACGGCAGCTTCTTGCACAGGTCTGCGATGACGGTCCGCAGCATTTTGAAAGCGTCTTCAAATGATAAGCCTTCCACATCCTTGAGGGAGAGGAAGATGACAGGATACCGGTTCATGTGCTCGCGGCAGAAATCGGGATACTGCATAATGTCCAGACCGTCAAAGAGCACACCGCCGTCATTGCGCTGAATGTTAAAGAAGCAGTCCAGCATACTCATCATCAGGGTCTTGCCAAAACGACGTGGGCGTGTGAAGAGCGTGACCGCATTTTGCGTTTCACGCACCAGCTCATATATCATCCGCGTCTTGTCGACATAGTAGCTGTTATCATTCCGAATCGCAGCGAAATCCTCTATGCCGATCGGGATGCGTTTCTGTTCCATGCGCCATCCTCCCTTTCTGTTTGTTCTCATGCACATATCCTTGCTATAAGTATACCATAACGGGGCGCAGAATGCAAGTGCTTTCTGAATTGAGCTGAGAGGGGTGCTTTCTATGCCAGCAGTGTACTATATGTATAGTAGGGGCGCCGAAGGGCGCCCCTCGTTCTGTCAAAAAGCACTTTGTTTTTTCGTAAGTCTCGGTCAAAAAGCAAGAGCCCTTTCAAAAAAATTGAAAAACGCGTGTTTTTCAGATTTTTGGAAAAGCCGATTCCGTTTTGACCTATACTTGCCAAAAATCAAAAAGAATTCCGGTATCACCGCGGCGCTTCAAAGCAGAACGGAATGAGAACCGATGTGCAGTTTTCCGCGTTGTCAACAGGTCTTTCGGCACATTATTATCGGAATGCGGAGCGTGATGCGGGGACTAAACAGCGGGAAACGCTTGGTCTGCCTGTAGATGCGGACATGACCATCCTGCGGCATGAAAACTCACGCCAGCAACAATTATACCGTGGAAAAACACGGTTAGTCTTTACCCTCATCTTTCTTTCGTTCGTATCTCTTCCGGTCAGTTTCCTTTCGCGCCGTCAGTTTCTCTAGATATGATTTGTCAACTGATATAAAATACTCTGTGAAGGCTGCAACACGGTCTGCATTGGGCATTAGCTCAGTCAGCCCCTTGTTTCCAAACAGATGTTCGCAGATGCTTTTCATCTCCATCAGTTCGACGGAAGGAAATGCTTCCGGGCTGGTGATTCTCTCGAAGTCAGCAGATTGCAGATATTGATACACAGCTTTTACTGATTCGTCTTGCGCCTGTTTTCCAAGATCATACAGGTAATTTAGAATAGATTCCCCAATCTGCGCCTGATAAACAGATTTCGGATCAAAGCCACCTCCATGTGGAACGAATGGCAACGCTTTTGAGAAGATATCATGTATGGTGAACATTGCTTCTGTGACAGTGTAGGCAAGGTCAGTGCGAAGGGCGATCCGCAATGCGGTAATCCAGCGCTCTTTCCGTTCCGGTTCTACGTTGTTGATATTGCGAATCAGATGGAAAAGGCGCTTGCTCAGCTCGACGATCTCGCCGTAGGCATTGTCGGCAATTTGTCCTTTAAGCCATTTCCCGATAATCAGGTCAAAATCATGCTCCGATACTGAACGCAAAAGAATCTCCTTTATGACAGGGGCATCCTGCGCTGGGACAGCATAGGAACCGTTTTCCCGATATTTTCGCAAATCCAAGCAAAAAACGAAGCGCATCAGATATGAGAATCTGTCAGTCAGATATCTTCGGACTTTTTCGAGATCCTTGTCCTTCTTTTCAGATGCCTTCGGGTCATCGTCTATCTCCTTCCTGGACGGATATATTCGATAGGCACGATCCTGCTGGATAAGTGCATCCTGCACATCTAAAGAAAGGCTATTTCTTTTTCCGGTGACTATGACTGTATCCTTGTCAATCAGACCACCCAGTATCAGATCATTGAGATCGGTCTTCCGGTAGTAATCCACGATCTCCGTATATAGTTCGCTAGCCTTAATCATACCGACTCCTTTCGTTGAATCGTCGGAACGAAATTGGAAAATTTCGTTCTTGGACAGGGCGAATTGTTTGTGGTATACTTGGTGCAACGGCGGAAGAGGTGCCAACCGATACGCCGCGCTTCCCCCTCATTATAGCGGTATAAGATGAGAAAGTCAAGAGCTTGTGGGCAACCAGTCCGCATGATTTGGCGCTGACCTGATGCTATAAAGAGGGGACCGGGAGGATCCGACCCGTTCGACAAACCGCAGACACATTTTGAGCGCCCTTGCCGTTCTCCGCGTTCTGATCAAGCGCGGGGGACAGCTGGGCCGGAAAGGAATTTGGTATGGATAATTTTTTTTACGGGTGGTCATCAGATTCATTCGGCAGCGACAACAGGCTAGATTGGCAGCAGGCGAACGCGACGGCCACTCCATGGGTCTGGCAGTCGGATTTCGTCCGCCCCGACCCGAAGCCTCGCCGCATCGAGATCGAAGAAGAGCACTGCGCCTACGTCTTCGACACTCTGCGCAATCTTTATATCGAACAGTGCATCTCAAGTAAGGGGAAGGTCAGGTCGAGGCCTATGACAAACGGCTTCTCAATCGACCTGCTCGAAGAATTCGCCTACCAATTTGGTGGACTATCCTTCGTTCGGATTACCTATCGCGTCAACGGAGAGATTTTTAAGCCGATTATCCCCGCGGATGACTACCTTGCGCAGCGGTTTGACCGTTACCTGACGCACATAATCCGTCTGCCGGGCTGCACGCGGCGCCAACTCAATGATCTGATTGCATGGCTCTTGAAGAGTGTTTCTCGCTGGGAGATCAAGATGTTCTCCAGGCAAGGATGGAATGACGGCGAAGATGGCAATTGCGTATTCGTGACTTGGAGTCCGCGATACGATATCCCGGAGGATCGCGTGCCCCGGAGCGTATTGAAGCGAAGCACGATTCCGCTGGCAGATTCTCCGGTGGATGTCATCGCGCGCTGGAAACGGATATATACGGGCGATCCGGTCCTGCAGTTCATCGGATATTGGCGGCTGGCGGCGGTATTATTGTGCGAACTGGAACGGGCGGGCGTAAAAAACCGTCGTGTCCTTTTCGTCTCTCCTTCCAAGGACCTTGACGCCGAGAAGCTGGCGATCATGTTTGAAACCGACGATCCGGATCGATTCCCCGCACCTGCGCTGGACGCGAAAAACATCCGCGAGGAACTTCAGGACACCTGGGACGGTGTCGCCGTGTTTGTGGATCGCCTATTCCCTGATGAAGAGGATAAACGGACTAGCGCGGTGAAATCCCTGCTTCGTGCGCAGCAAGGAGAATTCGCGGAAAAGGGTCGGAACCTCGTTGCGGTCGTCTCCGATTCCGCAGCGATGACGGCTCGCCGACTGGCGCCGCAGTTTGTGTTCGAGGTCGAGACCGATGGGGTACGCTGTGAGGCGACCAGGGATGAAATCCGCGAGGCAACCGCGGCGATGGAAGCGTTGTTCCGATTTGCGATTCCGTACCTTGCCCCCGAGCCTTTCAAAGATTTTGTCGCTCACATTCGCTCCACGTTCCTGGAGGACATGCCGGAGGAGGATGCTGGAATCATTTTGCAGCTGTTCTGTGTCGAGCGGGTTTTCCGGGCGGCCTTTCAGGTCACCGTGCTGGACGATGCGACCATGAAAGCACTCGTGCAGATGCTGCTGGCAGGCCGGGAGCTGGATCCACTGCAGATGATTCTGCAGGATTATTCAGCCGCAGCAAGCGAGGCATTCCGGGAGGGCACACTCCATGCAGTCCGCAAGCGAAAGAATGTGCCGCTGCCCTTGACCGACAGCACCGTGCTGATCAGCGGCAACCGGATGTGGCTGAGCGACCGCGCGCTCGACCTAATCGTAGCTCGGATGTCCACGGTCAAGAGCAGCAGCAGCCTGATCCGTGCTCTGCGTGAAAGCGGAAACCTTGTGTCCACAGACGGTGACACCCACCCGATCGAGGTGCATGACGCAGAGGGGAAACGCGTCCGGCTCTTCTGGTATGATTTGCCGGTCGAACTGCTGGACGCCGATGTGATCCATGCGCTTGCGAATCTCGAGACGCTGGACTTCTGGCTCACACCGGAGGAAGCCCCTGCGGGCTTCATACCGATCTTGAGCGACGGAAGCGGCAAGGTCGCCGGATTCCTGATCGCGCCGAAGAGGCTTGACAACCACAGCGTTTTCGCCAGCGGTCAAAGTGGCTGGGGCAAGACCTGCACCTTGGCTCAGCTTGCTGCGGCTTATCACGCCGCCGGATATCGTGTGATCGTGCTGGACGGGAGCTCGTCAGCGACGGAGGATGCGCTGTCCCGCAACCTTTCGCCGGCTTACGTCCGCTCCAACGTGCAGTTTTTCGATCTCGACTGTGAGGGCGTTCCTGTGGACCTGTTCCGTATGGACCGCAAGAGCTCCCAGACGCGGCAGAAGAAGTGTCTGCTCGGTCTGCTGTCCGCTGCAGTCGGCGATCTAAGCACGACGCAGTCGGATGTCTTGCAGTCCGCAATCACGGAACTGCTGCAGTCGCTGGATGAGCATGAAAGCATTCAGGTTGCTGACCTGATGGCAATGCTGAACGGCAGCGGGCTCACTTTCTCGAGTCTGCGGACCCGCCTTCAGCCGCTCCTCGAGGACATTCTGCAAATCGGCATGTCGGGTGACAGCTGGGAGGATATGCTCGGGCACAGCGGTCGTTTCCTGGTATTCCAGACCGATTCTGCTTTTACGGAGAACGGCAATGTGCTGCTCGATGTAATCCTCGCGTCACTCTTTGACTTCCAGATGGAACATTCTGACATCCCGCTGGCCGTCATCATCGATGAGGTACAGACACAAAACGTGAGTGCGAATAGCCCGATTCGCAAAGTCGTGAGCGAAGGCCGCAAGTTCCGCATGTCGCTCATCGCGGCATCTCAGGACTTCCCGGCTCGGAGCACTGATCTCGGGCATGTCGTGGGCAAGATCCCGACGCAGATTTTCCTGCGTCCAACCCTGAACGCTGAAACGACCGTCGCCGCAGAACTGCACTACTCCAAGGCGGAGACGCTGATGTTCGACAACATGGAACGAGGGGACGCGATCGCGAAGGGGTGCTTCTACAACAAGCTGACAGGAACCAACACGCCAGCCGTACTCAGAGGGCATGTTCACCGCCATTGCAGCCCGGACGAGGACAGAACGGCACAGGGTCTGCCGGATCGAAACGGAGAGGAGGGAGCGCGCGATGAAGCGGACAACGCAGAGTGATCATCATTGCCCTCGCCCGCTCGCACGGGTGATCTGGGGAAACATCGAACGCGCACGGTACATCGCCGGCGTGACGGACGAACAGCTCAGCGAGGCGCTGGGCGTCTCGCCGCGGTCTCTGTCGAACTATCGGAGGGATCCGTCGGTGATTACGTTGCGGCAGCTGGAAGCGGTGGCGAAGTGCTTCGATCTTCCGCCGGAAGCCCTTTTGGGTGCGTGAAGAGATAAAACATTGGAGCGGGGGACGTTTTGCGTCCCCCCTCTTTACAAAACGCTGAAAATGGTGTATACTGGGGTCGAGGGCCCTGGTATGTGACCGATGAAAGGAGAGCATATCATGGCAAAAGCAGTCCAGCTTCCGTCCGGAACCTGGCGGGTTCAGGTTTTCCTTGGAACCGATGAAAACGGCAGGAAGCGCAAGAAATCGATCACCGCGCCCACGCGCTGGGAGGCGGAGAAAAAAGCGGAGGAATACGTTGAAGAGGAGGAGAAAGCGAAGGGACGCATCACAGTCGCGCAGGCTCTTCGGGGCTATATTGATCTAAAGCGGAACATCCTGTCACCCGCAACGATTCGCGGCTATGAGATCATCCTGAACAACAGGCTGCAGAGCATCATGGGCCTGGACATTCACGAGCTAAACAGCCTTGCGATGCAGCAGGCAATCAACATTGACGCAGCGAGCAAGAGCCCGAAGTCCATCTCGGATGCGAAGAATCTGGTGGTCGCGGCACTGAAGCTGTACGGGGTCCGTCTTGATCTGAACATCACATTGCCGTCGAAAATCCCGATCGTCAAAGAGCTGCCGACTGCCGAGCAGGTAGTCCGCATGATCCGGGGCACGGACATCGAGCTGCCGTGTCTGCTTGCAATGTGGCTGTCGCTGCGAATCAGCGAGGTGCGGGGGCTCAAATTCAGTGACGTTCAGAACGGTGTGATTACGGTCCGCCGGAGTAAGCTGTACCTCGGAGGCGAGGATGTTGTTCGCAGCCAGAACAAGACCTACAAATCGACTCGGCGGCTCTTTGTGCCTGCCTATATTCAGTCGTTGATCGACGCTGTCCCGCACGAAAGTGAGGATGATTTCATTGTGCCGGTCAATTATCAGGTGATTCGCAAGCACCTCAAGAAGCTTGCAGAGGCAAACGGTTATCAGCTCACCTTCCATGATCTGCGGCACTTGAACGCCAGCGTGATGCTGATGCTCGGCATTCCGGACAAGTATGCGATGGAGCGCGGCGGGTGGTCGACCAACACGACATTGAAGGCGGTGTACCAGCACACCTTCAGTGAGGAACGCAAGCAGGTTGATGCCAAAATCGATGACTACTTCGAAGGAATACTGCGGGTGTGAAAACCCGCAGTATGACAAGGACAATCGGACTAGCCTGATTCCGTTTATTGATGATCCGACAAGTTCCCACAAAAGTTCCCACAAACGGTTTTCCAAGCGGCGAAAGCCGCGTGTTTAGGGCGTTCTGAAGAGAATCGAGAGAGTTCGAGTCCCTCTGTCTCCATTTTCGTGAAATGTCCTAAATGCGTGAAAATCGCGTGTTTAGGGCATTTTTCTTATGTCCGGAAGGAAAGGGCATTCCGCATCCGGAAGCAAAAAAGCGCATTTTTGACCCCTTTTTCGCCCCAATCGCACACGAAATCGCACACGAATCGCACACGGATTCCGGCATGAGCCGCTCCCGCTGTTCCCCGTAAATAAGGCATTCCGGCGGCGTTCAGCAGCACACGGACCGCGAGAAATCGCACACGAACGCTGAAAAATCGCACACGAAACGAATCGGAAACGCCGCCTTGTGCAGAATGACCGATATCACTGCGGCTTTGCAAAGCGCTTGCCAAAACCTCCGTGATGCGTTATAATAGTCTCAGTGGACAGGACAGGAATCCCGCACATGTGAAGCCGGAAGGTTCAAAGCCTGTCGCTGCGAAGTACCTGAAGAAAACGAATCGATTTACGGTGAGAGTATATGAAAACGATCAAGGTTGTCGCAGCCGTGATCTGCGACGCATTTCAGGAGAAACAGCGCATATTCGCGACAGCAAGAGGATACGGGGCATTCAAAGGGATGTGGGAATTCCCCGGCGGCAAGATCGAACCCGGAGAAACGCCTCAGCAGGCATTAGAAAGAGAGATCCGCGAGGAGCTCGATACCGCGGTCAGAGTCGGCGAACTGATTGAGACAGTCGAGTACGATTACCCCGACTTTCACCTGTCGATGGACTGTTTCTGGTGTGAGGTCGTCGAAGGAGATCTGGTATTGCTCGAAGCGCAGGAAGCACGGTGGCTCACGAAAGATGAACTTGACAGCGTGAAGTGGCTGCCGGCGGATCTCGGACTGGTTGAGCGGATACGCGGTCTGATGGCGTAAAATCTGTATGCCGGTGCGTGATAACCGCCTCATTTCATCATACGCAGGATTGTACTGCTTCAAAAACACATAATGCGCAGGTTTGCATTGCGTCCAAAATCACATTATGCGCAGGTTTGTATCAATTCTACAGTATGAAGCAGCTGGAAGCAAAGCCTGCAAACAGATTATCGGATAAGAATGGTACATAAATCGTTTACCCCGACCGCATGACGGAAGCAGTCATACGATCACCCGATACAGAAACGCCCCCTCACACGCGGATGTGAAGGGGAGTTCCCGAAGATTTATTTGTCCCTGATGCAGACATACTCCTGCACGCTTTTGGCATGCACTGCGGATTCATATAACCGCCAGCCGCCTGCGAGGTTATAGCAGTCAAAGCCGTTTGCGGCAAGGATGCGGCATGCCAGATAGCTGCGCTGCCCGCTGTGGCAGTTCACATAGATCGGTCTGTCCTTCGGCAGCCGCTCCAGATTGTCGCGGAGCGTATCGAGCGGGATATTGACCGCACCGTCGATCATGCCGCGGGCGGCTTCGGATCTCGTGCGGACATCGAGCAGGAACACGCTTCCGTCACGGGGCAGCTGTTCGACATCGTGCCAGAACACCTGCTTCACGGTCCCGTTGATGACGTTCTCCGCCGTGAATCCGACCATGTTGACGGGGTCCTTGGCACTGCCGAAGGGCGGCGCATAGCAGAGCTCCAGATCTTTCAGATCGGTGACCTTTGCACCGAACCGAATCGCCGCCGCAAGCACGTCCATGCGCTTGTCGACGCCGTCAAAGCCGACGATCTGCGCGCCGAGGATCTTCAGCGTCTGTTTGTCCCAGAGCACCTTCACAGACATCTGCTTTGCGTTCGGATAGTAGCTTGCGTGGGAGGCGGAATAGGTGTAGACCTTGTCATAGGCGATGCCTTCCGCCTGTGCACGGCGCTCGTTCATTCCCGTGGTCGCGACGGTCATATCAAACAGCTTCAGGACCGCCGAGCCCTGCGTGCCCGTGTATTCCGAATCCAGACCGGCAATGTTGTCCGCGGCAATGCGCCCCTGCTTGTTGGCGGGACCCGCAAGCGGCACAAATGCCGGCGCCCCCGTGATATAATCCCGCACCTCGACTGCATCGCCGACCGCGTAGATATCGGGGAAGTTCGTCTGCATCCGGCTGTTGACGATGATGCTGCCGCGGCTGTTGACCGCGATGCCGCAATTCCTTGCAAGCGCGGTTTCCGGCCGGACACCGACCGACAGGATCACCAGATCGGCTTCGATGTTGCCTTTTCGCAAGGTGACCGCCTGCTCTGTGATCTCCGTGACACCGTTGTTCAGATACAGAGAGATTCCTTTGCTCTGCAGATATCTATGTACGTCGGCAGCCATATCAAAATCAAGCGGCGCGATCAGATGATCGGCAAGCTCGACAACGGAGACCGCCAGTCCGGCATTTGCGAGATTCTCCGCCATTTCCGCGCCGATATACCCGCCGCCGACAACGACAGCCCGCCGCGGCTTCTGTTCCTCGATATACTGCTTGATGCGCACGGTATCGGGGATGTTGCGGAGCGTGAACACATGGGGCAGACCGATGCCGCCGATATCGGGGCGGAGCGGCTCTGCGCCGGGAGACAAAATCAGTCTGTCATAGCGTTCCTCGTACAGCTCTCCGGTTTCCAGATCCCGCACCGTGAGCGTATGCGTTTCGGGTGAGATGCCGACCGCCTCGTTCCGCGTGCGCACGTCAATATTGAACCGGCTGCGGAAGCTCTCCGGCGTCTGCAGCGTCAGCATTCTCCTGTCCGTGATCTCACCGCCGATATAGTAGGGCAGACCGCAGTTCGCGAAGGAGATCTCGCCGCCGCGCTCCAGCATGATGATCTCGTCATGCTCTCTCAGACGCCGCAGTCTGGCTGCCGCGGACGCACCGCCCGCCACACCGCCGATGATGATGGTTTTCATAGAGCCACCTCCGAAAGGATATGTTATGATCGAAGAAGTATTCAGCAGAGTATTCCCGTTCTGGGAACAGATCACCGATGCCGACCGCAGCTTTCTCTGCGAACACGCTGTCAGAAGACAGTATGAGAAGGGGACGAATCTGCACAACGGCAGCGACTGCTCCGGCGTGATCTTCGTCTGCTCCGGCAGTCTGCGCGCCTATATGCTGTCTGACGACGGCAAGGAGATCACGCTCTACCGGCTGCACAAGGGCGATATGTGTATGCTGTCCGCCTCCTGCGTGCTGCAGTCGATCACCTTTGAGGTGATCGTCGACGCGGAGGAGGAAAGCGAATGCGTCGTCCTGAGCGGCGCGGCATTCAAGCAGATGTCGGAGAAATACCCGGATATCCGCATCTTTGCGCTGGAGACCGCTGTTTCCCGCTTCTCCGATGTGATGTGGGTCATGCAGCAGGTGCTGTTCATGAGCATGGACAAGCGCCTTGCGATCTTCCTGCATGATGAATCGGTGCGGCTCTCGTCCGACACGATCTCACTCACGCAGGAGCAGATCGCAAGATACATCGCGTCTGCGCGCGAGGTCGTCTCCCGCATGCTGAAATACTTCGCAAACGAGGGGATCCTCGAGGTCTCCCGCAAGGGCATCCGGATCCTCGACAAACAGAAGCTGCGGGATTTAACGCTGTAGCATGTCCAGAATGGCGGCTTTCGGTCTTGCGCCGACGGCGTGAGAGACGACATTGCCGCCCTTCATCACCACAAGCATCGGGATGCTCGAGACCCCGAACGCTGCGGCAAGCTCCGGCTGCTCATCGACATTGATCTTGCCGACGGTGAACTCGGAATGCTCTGCGGCGATCTCCTCGACAAGCGGCGAGACCATCTGGCAGGGACCGCACCAGTCTGCGTAGAAATCGAGCAGGACCGGCTTTTCGCTTGCCCTGACCTCCGCGAAATTCTGCTTTGTGACCTTGATTGCTTTCATAGTAAGACTTCCTTTCTGGTTTGGTTTGTGTCTTTATCATACCAGATTCTTCGGCTTTTGTCTGTGACAAAGTCACACAAAGTCATTTTAGGAGGAAGCCGCCCCAAACACCGTTTTCTACCGACTGAGAGGGAGCCCGCGGGCTCCCTCTTTTCTGATTGTAAATTTAGGGGTAAATAATGGACGTTTGGCAAAGTCGCCAATCACCGTTTCATTTTTCGCATTATAGTTTTAGGCAATTCAAATTCCGATAGACATGCCCCCCTATGCCAGTTTGGTAAGGGGGCAATTATTGATGCTGCGTTTTTCTCTTATATCGCTTTGATCTGTTTTGAGCCGAATTGCTATAATCGTTCGATACTTCAAAATCATAATCATTGCCACACATCATATAGCGGTTTCGTATATCAGATTTAGGACAGAGCTCGAATACATCATCAGGAAACAGCGTCCTCAATGCCGCGAGATGAGATACAGCCTCAACTTCGTACTCTTTCCATTTTCTTCTTGTCTTATCCCATTCTTTGACTGTGTATTTCTTTTTGGGGTTTGCTGAAGTTGCTTTTTTATTCATCTGCTTTTTCTTGTACTGATTCCAAAGGTCGCAATAATCATCCGAGGGACAGCAATCGTTATAGCTAGCAACAAACACAACATTCATCAAATCACCGTATTTTTGGCATTTGCGATAAGTAGCATTTTTAGATTTATTGCTATATGTCATTCGTGTAGAACGATACATTGGATAACGGCAATACTTCGGTTCTGATTCAACTGTCTTGAGGTCATAATAATGAATCTTACCGCATTTGCATTGACACTTTATGAGCTTTTCTTCACATTCAAGTACAGTTAAACAACCATATTTTGAGCCAATCTGCATTTTATCTCCTTTCACACAAGCAACTGATGAAACAGCCCTTCTCGGGTTGTTTCCAGTGTTTGAGCACCTACTTTGCATAGCTGACAGTTTCGTCACAAGCAGAGAGAAAATCTATGTTTTTCTGCGATCCTTCTAGGAAATGGTAAATAGGGTTGCGTTTGAAACAAGTCCTTTCGGCACTGTTGCCTTCTAAAGCTTTACTGATTAAGCATATATCTGTACACAGTTATATTTTAGCACAAAAAAAGCAGCTCGTCAATAGACAGTCTTTTTTTTCTAATGCTTTTTGATTTCTTTATCTGTATCCGACTTAAACTCTTATTCCCAAATAAAAAGCGATGTCTGTTCTGGAATAAGCCGCTGGCAGTTTGATCGCGAAAAGAACAAGATATGCACACAGCAGGGCTGTCATGCGGCATATGGTCACCGGCATTGATTTTCACTTTCTGATGTGATATAATAGAGCCATCACAGCAACAGCATTCCGAACGCTGCCGGATTGGAGGCATTGCCATGATCGATCTGAACCATCTCGAGAAATACACCGAGAACAACCGCATCGAAGCCAAAAAAGCACTCGGCGGGCTGCCGCACAGCATCTGGGAGACCTATTCCGCCTTTGCCAATTCGCTCGGCGGCATCATTCTGCTGGGCGTTGAGGAATTCCGGGACAAAACGCTGCACACGGTCGATCTGCCCGATCCCGAAGCACTCGTCCGGGAATTCTGGGACGCGGTCAACAACCCGCACAAGGCAAGCGTCAATCTCCTGACGAACAAGCATATCCGCGTCGAAAGGGTGAACGGCGACCGCATCATCGTGATCGAGGTGCCCCGTGCGCAGCGCTATCACAAGCCGGTCTATGTGGACGGGAATCCGTTTCTCGGCACCTACCGCCGCACCGGTGAGGGCGACTATCACTGCACTGAGGAAGAGGTGCGCGCCATGTACCGCGATGCCGGCGTCAGGACGCAGGATATGGCCGTGCTCGAAGGCATGGACAGCACCGTGTTCTGCGCTGAGAGCATCCGCAGCTACCGCGAGCGCATGAAGGTCTCACGCCCGAACCATGTCTGGGAGCGACTCGGTGATGCCGACTTCCTGATGAAGCTGGGCGCGACCGGTACCGGCGAGGACGGCAAGGTGCATCCGACCGCTGCCGGACTGCTGATGTTCGGCTATGCGCAAGAGATCCTGCGCGAATACCCGAATTATGTTCTCGATTACCGCGAGGAATCTGACGACGGCGAACGCTTCGTCTCGTCCTCCGGCGACTGGTCCGGCAATGTGTTCGATTTCTATTTCCATGTCTGCGGCAGACTGCAGCTTGACATGAATATACCGTTTGAAACGGACGGCTGCTCCCGCGCAGACGATACGCCGGTGCAGAAGGCAATCCGCGAGGCGCTTGCAAACTGTCTGGTCAACGCGGACTACTACGGGCGCAATGGGCTGGTCATCGTCCGGCAGCGTGACAGCATCACGATGTCAAACCCCGGCGATTTCCGCGTCGGGCTGGAGGACGCACGCTCCGGCGGTATGTCCGACCCGCGAAACGGCATCCTGATGAAGATGTTCAATCTCATTGATATCGGCGAGCGTGCCGGCAGCGGTATCCCGAGCATTCTGTATGTCTGGAAGCAGCAGGGATGGAGCAAACCGACGATCACGCAGAGCTTCGATCCGAACCGCATCATGCTGACACTGCCGCTGACAAAACGCGCCGATGACAAAGCACCGGTAAAGCGCGCGGATAAAAAAGTGCCGATCAAAACCGCCGCAAGGAAGGATATGATCATTGCCTATCTGACCGATCATGTGCATGCGACTGTCACGGAGCTGTGTGAGCTGCTCGATCTGCAGCCGACCAGCGTCCGGACGATTATTCGGGAAATGACCGCCGAGGGCATTGTCGTCGCACAGGGCAGCAGCCGAACCCGCACCTACAAGCTGAAAGCATAATCCGTCGAAAGCACATTATTTCACAAACCGTGCCGCCGCCTGCGCACTTTGCAGGCGGCGGCTTCTGTTGCGCCGGAAGAAACCGCACAATCAGAATCAACATATTACACTTTGTCTATTGACATATTCTGTGCATCGTGCTATAATGAAATATATAAATATGTATACGAAATCCTGTATATCATTGCGATGGAGGGGATTCTATGAGCAAATTCTGTGAAAACTGCGGAAACCCGCTTCCGGCCAGCGCCAAATTCTGCATTCAGTGCGGTCAGCCGATCCGGACTGCGCAGCCGGTCTCCGAGCCGCTGCCGGAAGCAGCGCCCGAACCTCCGGCTGTACCGGAGGTGCCCGCTGCGCCGAAACCGGAGGAGCCTGTGACGCAGAATCCGGTCGTGCCGGTTCTGCCGCCGCAGCCGGAAACGCCTGTGCCGCCGCAGCCGGAAACGCCGCCCGCAGCGCCGCCCATACAGCAGACGGAGCCGCCTTCGCCGGAACCGCCTGCGGAAGCGGCTGCAAAGGCAAAGAAGAAAAAGGAGCGCAAGCCGAAGAAAAAACCGGAGCAGCCGGCGGCACCGCCTGCACCGGAACCGGCGGCAGAGCCGGAGAACAGCAGCAAACGCTTCGCATTTACGGTCACCGGGGTGCTGTGTGCGGCATTCCTCGCGATCGAATGTCTGCCGTATCTGCTGAAATCGCTGCTGTTCCTGCTTCTGAAGAACACGCTCGCGATGCCGGTGCTCTGCATCCTTGACCTCTGCGGCTATGCCGCCGCGGCAGGGATCCTTCTGCTCGGCGCAAAGCAGATCACCGGGAAACCGAAGCTGCCGCAGGCGATCCTGCTGCCGGCGCTGCTCTTTGCGCAGCGTTCCGCCGATTCGGTTCTGGCAATGCTTTCCTCTGTGTTCAATTCCTATCTGACGATCGCGCTGACGGCTGCGCGTGTCCTGCTGTTCATCGTTCTGGCGGCAGCGGCGGTCGGCACGCTCGGCACACTGTTTTCTCCGAAGGGGAAATGCCGCAGGCGCGGCAGACCGGCGGCATTCCTGCTCGTCGCGTGCGCGGGTCTGTGCATTTCGCTGTTCCCGGTGCTGTGGGCGCTGACGCCGTTCAACAATATCAGCTCGTTCTTCGGCACGATGGCGTTCAAAATGGCAGGAGGGCTTGCGGAGGCAGCGCTGATGACAGCCGCAGCCAATCACCTGCTGAAAAAGCAGGGCGAGGAGACTGCCCCTGCCGGAAAGGGCAGCGCGGCACTTGTGTTCGGAGCTGCGCTCGCCGCGTTCGCGTTCTGCGGGGAGCTTTATGTCATGCACCCGAAGTCCGTGCCGGACACCGTGATCCACGATGTGCAGTTCTATACCGCACAGGGCGCGCTGCTCAAATCCGAGGGCGACATGAACCTCGTGCTGAATGCCTATCTGACTGCCGCCGAGCACGCGAAGGCATGGAAGACCGCGGCGGGCGGCGACACATACAGCGTGCCGGATCAGTTCCGCTCCGATACGATCCTGCAGTATATCGCGCACATGGGCAGCAGCACGGATACACTGAAAATGTATCTGGCGACTTCACTGGATGAATCGGAGATCGATGTCTGGTGCCCGATGCTGATCGACGCCTACCGCGAGAAGCAGAAGACCGGTCAGCTGAACGACACCGACAAGGCGCATTTCGCCGAGGCGATCGGGATGTGCATCGCGGATGAATGCTTCTACCGGAATTATCCGACCTTTGAGGAGCTGAAAAAGGACAAGACCGCGATCCAGCGGGCAATGAACACGGACAGCGCGCTGCAGCATGAGATCGAAGCGGCTGAGGCGATCGCGGTCATCCAGCGCGGCGAGGTCGGTGCCTCCGAAGCGCTCAAGATGCTGTTCGAGATCGCGGAATCTGACAAGGAAAACATGAATATCCAGCTGCTTGCCGGCTATCTCGCATCAGAGAACACATGGGACGGCTCGCAGTATTCCGCGAAGGGCTGCGACGCGCTGGAGCGCTATGCGGAGCTCCGGCAGAAGGCAGAGGGCGGCATGTCCGATGAGGCACTGGTAGAAATGCAGCTCAGCCTCGCGGAAATGATGCAGAATATGAACCAGTTTGACCGTGCCGTGCCGCTGCTTGAGGCGGCGCTCGAAAAGGCACCGGAGAACACCGACGTGATGCAGAAGCTCTCTGTCAGTTATTCCACGCTCGGGAACGACGAAAAGGGCTTTGATCTGAACCGGAAGCTCCGCACCTATCTGCCGAATGAACCGTCTGTGCTGTGGAGCTGCTGCATCGGCGAGCTGAAACAGGGCAAGCGCGCCGAGGCGGTGCGGACTGCCGCGCAGCTCGCGGATATCGTGCAGAATCATCTCGACGGCAACAAGAAGGGCGAGGATCAGCTGCTGTATCATCTTGTGATGTATCTTGCCATCAATGACAGCGACAGCTGGACGGACTATCAGTACCGGGTCTACGAGGGCGATGAACGGACAGACCCGGAGGTGCTGAGCGCGCTGAAGGAAAACGAGTTCCTGTACGAGTATGTGACCGCCGCGTATCTCAGCAAGGACTGGGGCGCGAGAGACAAAATGCTTCCGGCGGCACAGAAGGTGCTCGCCAAGCAGCCGGAATCCGGCAGAGCGAATTACCTCTGCGCACTCGCCTGCTTTGCCAACGACGACTTTGCGGAAGCGCTGAAATACTATCTGCGGGCAGACGAGCTGAACCCGGGTGACCCGACCATTCTGTTCGGCATCGCGAACACCTACGACAAGCTCGGGGAATATGAGAACGCATACGAATACTGCAAGCGGACAAAGGCACATTTCCCGAACGGCTCGGACCACGGGACCGATCTTTACGGCGTCAGCGCACATCTGGGCGGTCTGATGAATTCACTGGAAGCGTATCTGAAAGGGGGGAACTGATATGGCAGCGGTACTGTATCTGACGGTTTTTGTGACGGGACTTCTTTCCGCGTTCCTGTTTCAGGGCAGCAAGCCGCTCAGCCTTGCGGCATCCGCCGCGGCGCTCGTTCTGTTCATCGCGGACCGCTGGCTCCTGAAAAACAGGAAGGGCATGAAGCGTCTGTGCGGTGTGCTGGGCGTCGTGCTGGTCTGCTGCTGCATCTGCATCCCCTCCGCGCCGACGGATTTCGGGCTGATGGACTACCGGAAGCAGTACAAGGCCTATGCAAAGCTCGTGGACAAGAACAAGCATGAGGCGGCAGAGGAGGTCCGCGCAGAGATCCGCAGCAAATACGGCGAGACCGACGATGTGCGCTTTATGGCGGCTGCGGAGGCGCTGATCTGCGGGGAGACCGATGCGGCGAAATCGCTTGCGGACAGCTTTTCGGACAAGACCGCGTATCTGTACTTCATGCTGTATGAGGATATCATCCAGCAGAAATATGAGGACACGGAGACCAGGGCGGATGAGCTGCGGAAGCTGTATGTCCGTGCTGCCAAGCTGCACCCGGAATGGGGCTATGTGCAGAAAAATGCCGGCGTGATGCTCTTCCTGCACGAGGATTATGACCAGGCGCGGTATTATCTGCTCAGCGCGATGCAGAACACCGACGAGCCGGACGGCGAGATCCTCTATTATCTCGGTGCGTCGCTGGTCGAGCAGGGCGAATACGAAAAGGGCATGTCGCTGCTCGGCGAGGCGCTGGACTATGACCTGAGCGAGACCATGAAGGACAATATCTATGTATACGGCATCAAAGCAGGATGGGGGAAGGATGAATCATGAAGATCCGAAGTATTTTCAGGCGCCTGTTCTGCGCGGCGGCGGCATTCTGCATGACGCTGACCGTCCTGCCGGTGCAGACATACGCCGAAGCCGCCAATTCCGTGCTGTCCGCGGACGGGCGAACGATGTATACGCGCTCCGGTCCGATCGCTGTCGGGAGCCGCGCGCCCGGCTACGAGAACAAGACCAGCCAGTTTGCGAACTCCGGCTCGGGCTATGCGGCGGCTTACGCGCACGCCAAGGACAACTGGCAGGCGATGTGCGAGTCGCGGAAGGACAACCCGCCGGTGCAGATCGACAAAAACGTGGAGTCCGTCATGTCCACGCTGACGGAGTATTACGTCAAGGACACCATTCAGGCGGTCTGCACACTCGTTGACAAGAAGATCGCAAACGCCTATATTCTGAAAAACATCATCCCGGAGATGAAGAATGCGCGGAAGGCGGCAAATGCTCTGAACCCGCTGATCCGCTCCCTGTCTGACCCGAAGAACTGGTCACCGGACAATCTCCGGAAGATCAAGGAGCTGACCAAGATCCGCGACGCGCAGTGGCTGCGGTACGCCAACCTGAAGGACGCCAAGCTCACGCTCAAGAATTCGGCAGGCAGACTGATCGGCGGCGTGTTCGCGCTGTACGGCTTCTACGACATGATCACGCGGCCGAAGGTCGGCTACAACAACGCACTGTTTGAATTCGGCGCGCTGACGCTGCGCGGCTTCTCCAATGCCGCGAGCCTGGTGTTCCCGCCGGCAGCGCTTCCGCTCGGCATCACCGAGACGATCCTGACCTGCGATGCGTTTGTGAATCTGGTGAACAGCACCGAAAAGCTCGCCAAGGACAATATTCCCGGCGCCGATACCGTACTAAAGGGGATGAACTGGCTTGGCGGCGTACCCGACTGGATCGTGCAGAAGGGCTGGGAGTGGAATCCGCTCTGGATCTTGTATTACGATGTGCCGCGATGGTATACCGACGCGGAGACTGGCCTGAAGCTTCTGTGGGCGCGCAAAAAATATGAGGAGGAGCACGGCAAGCCGTTCAGCGTCAAGAAGGCGGAGGGCGCAACGCCTGCCGCATCCGGCATCGGTGTCTACAAGCCGAATATCTACCTCTATCCCGAGGAGGAAACGGCATTCTCGGTGCGGTTTGGCACGCCGGAGCTGCTGACGGTCACCGACCCGCTCTATGAAGGCATCTGGCAGGGCAGCGCGCTGCCGGACGGCACACTGACTGTCGGAGAAAACACCTACGGGTTCCTGTTCTATGAATCCGTCACGGAGCCGTGGCTGTATCAGTGCGAGGAGGGCTTCGTCATTCCCGCGGATGACCGTGCGGCGGCGTTTACGCGCATTCTGACGGCATACGGTCTGAACGAACAGGAGATCGCCGACTTCAACGCATTCTGGTGCGGGAAGCTGGAATCCGGCTGCGACTACGCGATGTATCCGCAGCTGACGCAGACCGTTGACGCGGCAATGCCGGTCACGATCAGTCCGCAGCCCGATACCGTGTTCCGCATCTGGTTCGCGTTTGTCAGGGACGATACCCCGCAGCGCGAGGCGGTCCCGGAGGCACTCACACGAGACGGCTTTACCGCGGTCGAGTGGGGCGGCTTCTTCCTGAACTGAATAAAAAAGAGACCGTCTGCGTTTTGCGGGCGGTCTCGATCATTCGGAGCCACTTTTTCTGCGGTTATTTTGCCAAAGCGGCAATTGACTTTTGCACGTATCTGTGATGATCGGCGCCGGCTCAGAGGACAGTACAATTCAGGCACTGCCGGATGTGCAGGAGCTCTTTGAAGGCAAAGAATCCATTTCCATATACAGCGGCATCAACCGCAGGATTTTCCGCGGCGGCGCGGCGCTGACCAGCGAAGCAATGATGGCGCAGAACCTCAATCAGAATGACCCTTTCGGCAATCTCCGGGACTTTAAGGGGCTTCAGAACATTCTGACATATTCCGCTGCGCTTCTCGGCTTATTTCTAATCCGAAAGCCGACTTCGGAGGGCGGGAGACCCCGCTCATAATACTGTGAATCAGGAATCCGCACCGTGATCTGACATGATGGCTTCAAACGCCTGCAGGTATTCCGGATATTTGCCGCTGATCCTCTGGAAATACCGGCGGCAGTATCTGCTGTGATTTTTCAGAAAAATATAGTACATGTCAACCGGCGGTTCATGGCTGAGACGGTCACTTCGCAGCACATCTACGGCAATGAGCGCCTTGATCGTATTG
>JAEEGL011468388.1_pt1 | contig 26643 bp, 25 predicted proteins | sample 9134231 | NCBI WGS metagenome assembly JAEEGL01 (sample SAMN16246548, study PRJNA631951) | gut metagenome | biome: gut microbiome; feature: rumen; material: fiber-attached | host: Bos | place: Iran: Karaj | collected 2018-10 | reverse complement strand
TCTCCGAATACGGCATAAGCTACAGGCAGGTTGATCTTTTGCCTGATGGAAGTTTTGACTACGACGGCATAAAAAAGACGCTTCAGGATAACGACAAAATAAGGCTAGTCACGATACAGCGCTCCAAGGGCTACCAGACAAGACCTACACTTTCCGTCAAAAGGATTGGAGAGCTTATTGCTTTTATCAAGGATATCAAACCTGATGTGATCTGCATGGTTGACAACTGCTACGGTGAATTTGTTGATACTGTGGAGCCCAGTGATGTCGGCGCGGATATGGTCGTAGGGTCTCTTATCAAAAACCCTGGCGGCGGTCTTGCTCCGATAGGGGGATATATCGCGGGGAAAAAAGAGTGTGTTGAAAATGCCGCGTACAGACTGACTTCTCCCGGACTCGGAAAAGAAGTGGGAGCATCCCTTGGAATCCTTCCACAGTTTTATCAGGGATTTTTCCTTGCTCCGACAGTGACAGCATCAGCACTGAAAGGCGCAATCTTTGCCGCGAATATCTATGAGAAGCTCGGATTTGCTGTTGTTCCGAACGCGACTGAAGACAGGCACGACATCATACAGGCTGTGACTTTCGGAACACCCGAGGGCGTAATAGCTTTCTGCGAGGGAGTTCAGGAAGCAGCCCCAATTGACAGCTTTGTATCACCTGAGCCCTGGGATATGCCAGGCTATGATGCCCAGGTCATCATGGCTGCAGGAGCCTTTTTTTCGGGATCTTCGATTGAGCTTTCCGCAGACGGCCCGATAAAAGAGCCGTACGCTGTCTATTTCCAGGGAGGACTTACCTGGCCACATGCCAAACTTGGAATACTTAAGACATTACAAAAGCTTGTAGACAAAGGTCTCGTTGTGTTAAAATGATATGATGTAAAATAGCTTGCAAAATGTAAACCCGGAGGAACATAATTTTGGCTAATATATTTGGAATCGACCTTGGAACAAGTAATATCAAGATATACGACAGGGATGAGGACAGCCTTACTGTCGAAAAAAATATGATCGCTATCGAGAACAAAACACATGTTTTCGCCTATGGCAATTCAGCCTATGAAATGTATGAGAAGGCTCCTGACAAGATCAAGATATCATACCCGTTGAACAGCGGAGTTATCGCTGACATCGAGCACATGGAGACACTTGTCAAGCTCTTTGTATCAGACCACATGAAGGGAGCTGTCAAGCCCTGCGAAGTATATATCGCAGTTCCCAAGGATGTAACTGAAGTAGAGAGAAGGGCTTTTCATGATCTAATTAATGATGCAGGTATCAAGGCCAAGAAGATAATGATGGTCAAAAAGCCGCTCGCAGACGGTCTTGGAATGAACGTTGACGTCATGAATTCACAGGGTGTTCTTGTAGTTAATGTCGGCTATGACACTACTGAGATTTCGATACTGTCTCTAAGAGGCATTGTTGTCAGCAAGCTCATCAAGGTTGGCGGCAAGAAGTTTGATGAATCGATCAGGAACGTTATCCGTAAGGAATTTGGTCTCCTTATCGGTGAGAAGACCTCCGAGAGTGTTAAGATATCTCTCAAGGAACTTGAAAAAGAAGGCAAAGATGCTGTTGTTTACGGAAGGGATATCGTTACAGGACTCCCTGTTGAGAGACAGATCCCTATCGATCTCATAAATCAGTCACTTATTGAGAACTTTGATGTTATCCTTGACAATATAAAAGCTGCACTGGAGAAGACTCCGCCGGAACTCGCTGCCGATATTTTCAAAAACGGTCTTTACCTCACAGGTGGTGCGTCACAGGTTTGCCACCTCGCTCAGCGTCTCAGTAACGGTGTAGGTCTCAACGTAAATATTGCAGAAAATCCGATCGGTTCTGTAGCCATAGGCCTTTCAAAGATCATCAAGGAGGACCAGTATAAAGCTCTTGCTTATGGAATTGAAGAGGATAGATAAATGAGTCCCATCATCAAAAAAAGAGGAGAAGAATTTACGCTTCCAAGTAAATATCTCCTCTTTCTTTTAACAATTGTATGTGTTGGAAGTATTGTAATAACATTCAATACAAACCTGTTCACAGGACCGGTCAATTCTGTGGCAGGTGTTTTTGTCGTGCCTTTTCAAAAGGGTATCACGACAGTAGGTACTTTTTTAAAGGATACGACGGACAGGCTTGTGTCAATAACCCAGCTCCTTGAGGAGAATGAGAGGCTTACGGAAGAGATAGCGCAGCTGACTATTGAAAACACCAACCTTGAACAGGAAAAGTACGAACTTACAGAACTTCGGAACCTCTATAAACTCGATGCGCAGTACGAGGGCTATGAGAAGACAGGTGCAAGGATAATCGCCAAAGATGCCGGCAACTGGTATCACTCTTTTGTAATAGACAAGGGCACTGATGACGGCATTGCGATAGATATGAATGTCATATCAGGCGGAGGACTTGTCGGAAGAGTTATAGACGTGGGCCCTGACTGGGCGAAGGTTCAGTCCATAATAGCAGACAATGCGGCGGTGAGCGGGATGGTTTTATCATCCTCCGACAACCTGATAGTCACTGGAGATCTCGAGCTTTACAGGCAGGGATACATCAGCTTTTCCAAGCTTGTTGATGATGCAGACAAGGTCAGCATAGGAGATAAGGTCGTGACCTCCAACATCAGCGACAAATACCTTCCCGGGATCCTCATAGGCTATATCTCAACGCTGGACGACGATTCCAACAATCTTACCAAGTCCGGAAGGCTTACGCTGGCTGTTGATTTTGAACATATGAATGAAGTACTGGTTCTTTTGAAGAATAAAAAGACAGTCGGAGAAGAATACTAACATATGAATTTCAGAAGACTCATCACAAACTGCATATTTATACTGCTGTCATACATACTGCAGACAACGATATTCAGAGTCTTTGATCTGGGCGGCGTTACGCCAAATCTTCTTTTGATTTTTACAACATCAACGGCTTTTATAAAAGGAGACAGACCGGGGCTTTTGGTCGGCTTTTTCAGCGGGCTTCTGATCGATATCTTTTTTGGCTCGTATATAGGCTTTTATGCGCTTATCTACATGTATATAGGATTTATCGTCGGCAAGCTTCATCCGATCTTTTTTACGCAGAACCTTGCGATTCCAATCCTGATAATCGGCATCTCAGACTTTATTTTCGGATTCATCTGCTATGTGCTGATGTTTTTATTCAGGACCAAGTTCAACATAGGCTATTACATGACCGCAATAATAATACCTGAACTTGTTTATACCGCGCTTGTTTCGATTTTCTATTATCCTCTTATACTTGGAATCAATAATTCCATAGATGAGAGAGAAGAAAGGAACGCCAAGAAATTTGTTTGATAACGTTAGAGAAGCTGTCATAAAGTTCATAACGTCGCGAGCAGTTATTGTATCCGCAGTTGTTGTTGCTCTTGCCTGTATCCTTATCTACAGGCTTTTTTCGCTGCAGATAATTAATGGTGAATACTACCTTGATACCTTTAAGCTCAAGATCAAGAAGGAGAAGACGATTCCCGCTGCAAGGGGCAACATCTACGACAGGAACGGCAAACTCCTTGCGTATAATGAACTTGCAAATTCCGTCACGATCGAGGACGTGTATAAGTCGGGATCAGGCAAGAACAAAGCGATCAACACGACGCTTAACAAGCTTATAGATATCATAGAAAAGAACGGTGATACCATCGATCAGGATTTTCCTATCGTGCTCAATGACAGGCGTAACTTTGAATTTACTCTCGAAGGCAATCAGCTGCTTCGTTTTCTTGCTGACGTATACGGACATACTTCTATAAATGATCTCAAATATGAGGAGAAGACCAAGAGCGCGGCGAATGTAGTTGACGATATGTGCAAGAACTTCAGGATAGGTGATTACGAGGATCCTGACGATTCCTCGACTTTTGTGCCTCTCAAGGGCTATACCAAGAAGAGAGCTCTTAAGATCCTGAATATCAGATATAACATGAGCCATAACAGTTACCAGAAATATATTGATACAACTGTGGCAACCGATGTCAGCGATAAGACCGTTGCGGATGTAATGGAAAACGCGTCCCTCCTCGAAGGTGTATCAATTGAAGAGAACACTGCGAGAAAGTATGTTGATTCACAGTATTTCTCGCATCTTCTCGGATATACAGGCAAAATATCGGAAGATGAACTTGCGCTTCTCCAGGCTGAGAACAAGGACTATGGTCTAAACGACACAGTCGGCAAATCCGGAATTGAGCAGACCATGGAGCGAGTCCTTCAGGGAACCAAGGGATCTGAAACGGTCTATGTAGATAATACCGGACAGGTAATCGAGACCAGTAATTATGTGGATTCTGTTGCGGGTAATGATGTATATCTGACCATTGACAAAGACCTTACGGAAGCCTGTTACAACATTATTGAGCAGTCACTTGCAGGAATCCTTGTATCCAAGATCCAGAATGTAAAGAGCTACACTTTTTCCGCAACTTCGAGTTCAAGTAACATAGTTATTCCCATATATGATGTGTATTACGCGATATTCGGCAATGCTGTTGTTGACATCGAGCACTTTGCTTCCCCCAATGCCAAGGCAACCGAAAAAGCTGTATATGAGCAGTACACACAAAAGAACAACGCCGTGATCGCTCAGCTCAAGGCGGAGCTTACTGAGATCGAAACTCCTTATGAGAACCTTTCAAAAGAGTATCAGTGGTATATGAGCCATATAGCCGCAATGCTTTATTCTGACGGAGTTATCAACTCATCCCTTGTTGACAGGGAGGACAGCGTCTACATCGCGTGGACAAAAGATGAGACTATATCGCTTGCCGAGTTTTTGAAATATACCATTGCCATGAACTGGATAGATGTGTCCAAGCTTGAGATTGACAACCAGTATGCGGACTCCGAGGAGATATTCAACCAGATCGTAAGTTATATTGAAAAGAGTCTTTCAAGCGATTTCAATTTCCAGACGAGACTGTATAAATATCTTTTGCTTGATGATTACATAACCGGCACACAGGTGTGCAATCTGCTGCTGGAACAGAACGTAATAGATGTGGATGAAGAAGAGAGAGCTCTCTGGGAGCGCGGAGGCGAGTCTGCATTTACGTTCATGGTCAACAGAGTGTCCAATCTGGATGTAACGCCTGCGCAGCTTGCGCTTGATCCCTGCACCGGGTCTATGGTTGTGACCGATGTCAATTCAGGTGACGTTCTTGCACTTGTTTCTTATCCCGGCTATGATAACAACCTCATGGCAAACGGTGTGGACGCGGCGTATTACGCCAAGCTAAGAAGCGACAATTCCAATCCTTTGTACAACTATGCCACACAGCAGAAGACTGCGCCGGGTTCAACTTTTAAGATGATTTCTGCTACGGCAGGTCTAAACGAGGGCGTTATCACTACTGATTCGGTCATTTACTGCAGCGGACGTTTTGATAAGTTTGACCCGGGTCCAAAATGCTGGATACATCCAAGGGGACATGGAGGACTTAACGTTACCGGCGGCATAAGGAATTCCTGCAACGTCTTTTTCTACGAAGTAGGTTACAGACTGGGACTTGTGGGAGGTACTTATTCGCCAGAGACCGGTCTTCAGAAGCTTGCAAGATACGCCGATATGTATGGACTTACTGAGAAGTCCGGAATCGAGATCGCGGAATCAGAGCCGCAGGTATCCGATCAGGACGCAGTGCGATCCGCAATTGGTCAGGGTACCCATTCCTATACGACAGTGGGACTTGCGAGATATGTTACAACTGTTGCGAACAGCGGAACCTGCTTCCAGCTGACTCTTCTCGACAAGACAACGGACTCAAACGGCAATCTTCTTGAAGAGTACAATTCAAAGGTAAGGAACCGCATTGATATGCCGCTTCCGTACTGGAACGCGATACATACCGGCATGAGACAGGTTGTTGAGGATAAATCATATTACAATAACCTGGGAGTTGCTGTTGCAGGTAAGACCGGAACAGCTCAGGAATCCGCGAACAGACCAAACCATTCGCTGTTTGTATGCTATGCTCCCTATGAGAAGCCTGAGATCGCGATCGCGACTCGAATTGCCTATGGTTATACATCAAGTTATGCGGCTCAGATCACAAAAGAGGCACTTACTTATTACTTCGAACTGCGGGATACCGACGAGATCATTTCCGGAACTGCCCAGACCCTGCAGGACGGAGCTACAAATGCCGATTGAGGACTAAGATGAACTTTTTAAAGAAATATAAAATTATAGACTATGATTTTGCGCTCGTGATTATGGTCATTGTTCTGACCTGTGTCGGGATAATGGCTATAAGCTCGGCTGATCCCGGCTCCAAGAGCAAACAGATAGCAGGTATGGCAGGGGGAATAGCAATTATGATATTCCTTTCTGTACTTGACTATCAGCAGCTTATTAAGCTCTATATTGTTTATTATTTGCTCAATATTGTTCTTCTGGGGCTTGTGCTGTCACCTCTTGGTAGCAGTACGAACGGTGCACAGAGGTGGATAAGCCTTCTGGGGATTACATTTCAGCCATCTGAGGCGGCTAAAATTTTATTGATTTTATTTTATGCGCAGTTTATTATGAAATATAAGGATAAAGTCAAGAATTTTGGCTTTATTGTCATATGCCTTATGCTTCTGGCTGTACCACTTGGCCTGATAGCGCTTCAGCCGGATCTGTCTACATGTATTATGGTCATGCTCATATTTGCGACAATTATTTATGTTGCAGGCATAAACTGGAAGATAGTTGCGGTTGTTCTTGGTACATCAATTCCTTTGGCACTTTTTGTCATCTATAATGCAATACAGGGAGAGAGCAGTCTTTTGCATGATTACCAGCAGAGAAGAATTCTTGCCTGGCTTCATCCTGAAGACTATGCCAATGCGGAAGCGTACCAGACTCTTAATTCAATGATGGCTATCGGTTCTGGGCAGCTCTACGGCAAGGGCTACAATACAAACGAGATCAGTTCGGTTTTGAACGGAGGCTTTATCTCCGAATCCCAGACTGACTTCATCTTTACCGTAATCGGTGAGGAGTTTGGATTTGTCGGAGCGTGTATTGTAGTGGTACTCATAATGCTGATAGCGATCAGATGCTTTATGATATCTCTTCGTGCCAGGACCAAGGCGGGAGAGGTCATTGCCAGCGGAGTAGGAGCATGGATAGGCTTTCAGGGATTCCTCAACATGGGTGTTGCCACCGGCGTTATGCCCAATACCGGTATCCCGCTTCCTTTTGTCAGTTACGGATTGACATCACTTATCAGTATTTACGCTGCGGTTGGCTTTGTTCTCAATGTGAGATTACAGAGCGGCAGATAGAATATGGGGGCAACTATTTATGAACATTGCACTTATTGCACATGATGCAAAAAAGAGGCTTATGCAGAATTTCTGCATAGCTTACAGAGGAATACTCAGTAAAAATGATCTCTTTGCTACCGGTACTACCGGAAGGCTTATTGAGGAGGTTACAAATCTTAGCATACACAAATATCTTGCCGGCCATCTCGGCGGGTCTCAGCAGCTTGGAGCAGCAATAGAGCACAATGAGATCGACCTTGTGATCTTTCTGAGAGATCCTCTCACTGTTAAGTCACACGAGCCGGATATCAACAATGTCATGACACTTTGCGATATGCACAACATACCGGTGGCAACCAATCTTGCCTCGGCTGAACTGCTTATCAAATCACTGGACAGAGGAGATCTTGAGTGGCGTGAAATGTACAAGTAAACTTATTTTTGCGTTTGCTGCTTCATTGATATTTCTGACAGGATGTTCCGGCGCCTATACTTCTGCAAGGTATTCTATCAATACCTCATCCGGATTTGAAAGAGAAGACTATATATATCCTACCTTTGCATCAGATCTGTGCGTGGTTGATTCGGATATACCAAATTCGGATGTCTCAATCTCAGAATCGGCAAGCGCAGGTCTTTTTGACTTGAAAAATAAAAAGACTCTTTATGCTAAAGGTGTCAACTTAAGGGTTCATCCGGCATCCCTTACCAAAGTCATGACAGCCCTTGTGGCTCTTAAATATGGGAGCCTGGATCAGGTTCTTGTTGCAGGCTCAGATGTCTATGTGAATGAGAGCGGAGCACAGAAGATCAGCCTTAAAGAGGGCGACAGGATGACTCTTGATCAGGCACTCAGGATTCTGCTTATCTATTCCGCCAATGATGTAGCCAATCTGATAGCTTCAAATGTTTCGGATTCCATAGAGGCTTTTGTGGATCTTATGAACAAGGAGGCGATAAAGATCGGGGCTACCAACTCACATTTTGTCAATCCCAATGGTTTATCGGATGATGAACACTATGTATCTGCCTATGATATGTATCTGATCTTTAATGAGGCGATGCAGTATGACATATTTTGTGAGATCATAAACATGTCGGAGTACACCACAAGTTATCTTGATTCTTCGGGCTCAAGCAAGGAATTATCCATTTCAAATACCAACGCTTACATAAGAGGCGACAAAGAAATGCCTGCGGGGGTTACGGTTATCGGAGGTAAGACAGGCACGACTCAGGCTGCCGGACACTGTCTGATACTGCTTGCCAGGGATACAGCAGGTAATCCATATATTTCGGTTGTTATGCGAGATACAGACAGCGGAACACTTTACGACGATATGTCATCACTGCTCAATGAAATCGTCAATTAAGGTTGTCTTTTAGCACCTAATAACTTATAATTGATTTATAAAAATTTCTACTTGCAGGAGGGTATGCCGATGGTTCAGTTAATTGTTGGGAAAAAGGGAAAGGGAAAGACAAAATGCCTGTTGGACAAGGTTAATACCGAGGTAAAGAACGTTCTTGGAAGTGTTGTATTTCTTGACAAGAACACCAAGCATATGTATGAGCTTAACAACAAGATAAGATTGATCGTAGTAAAAGACTTCATGATTTCAAATCCTGATGAATTCCTTGGATTTGTAAGCGGAATTATTTCACAGGACCATGATCTCCAGCAAATGTATTTTGACAGCTTTTTGAACATTTCCTGCCTGGAAGGCACAGATATCACAGAGACAATTGAAAAGCTTGACAAGATAAGCGAGAAATTCGGTGTTGAATTCGTTTTAAGCGTTTCACTTGATGAATCGGAACTTCCGGAGTCAGTTAAATCTAAAGTTATCATTTCACTCTGATAATTTATATAAGATATCATTAAGCCGCGGAATTCCGCGGCTTAATTCTTATTTCACAGGATATTTCTACGAAAGAGCAACATGCTTTTTTATTTTAAAATCCACTAAGATTTAAGGAAATGTTTTAATGCAAAAAACCGGAAAAAAATCAAATATCACCAAATACCCCAAGAATCTAAACAACATTAATATCGGTATGGTATTTTTTGCCGTGATGGCGATCTATATCATTATCAGCGTTGTGACATATCTGCGAAAAGACCATATAGTTGGCTACCAGGTAATGGAGGGTTCACTCTCCACCAATAACATCTATGATTCTGTTGCAGTCAGACAGGAAAAGATAGTTACAAGCGAGACAGCAGGTTATGTCAATTATTTTGCTACAGAAGGCGGAAGAGTAGGCGTAGGCAGTCTCGTGTACACTGTAGACGAGTCCGGACAGCTTCTTGAATATCTGAAATCTCAGGGTTCAGAGGAAGTCTCTCTAAGTGATGATGACCTTATGGAACTTAGAACCCAGATCGTGAACTTCGACTCATCCTTTGACGAGCATGATTTCCGAACAGTATATGATTTTAAGATCAGTCTTGACGGAACGGTTCAGAAGCTCTCCAATAACAGTATTCTTGCGAATATCCAGTCGCTCAACGCCAACAGCGGAACTTTGCAGTCGATCAATTATGTCAATTCCAAGGATACCGGTATTGTGATCTACTCGACGGATGGTTTCGAAGATCTGACTCTTGAACAGATGAACAGCGCGGTCTTTGATCAGTCAACCTATACCAAGACTCAGCTGATCAACAACAACCTGGTAAAGGCGGGAGACCCTGTTTACAAGCTCTGCACAAGTGAAGAGTGGTCGGTTATCATAAAGGAAGATGATCCCGAAAAAGTCAAACAGCTTGAGGAACTTTCCTATGTGAAGGTTCGCTTTATCAAGAACCAGTATGAATCCTGGGGCAAAGTAAGCACTTTTACAAATGCGGAAAATGAGACGTTTGTACAGCTTACATTTACAAACTCGATGATCACCTTCTGCAGGGACAGATTTCTAAGTATAGAGCTTATCACTGAAGATGATTCAGGTCTTAAGATTCCTAATTCATCGATCGTGAATAAGGACTTTTTCATTGTTCCCAAGGACTATGTCATTAAAAATAACGATAATACCTCAGGCGTACTGAGAGTAAAATATGATGAGCAGGGCAATGAGACATCGGAATTTTTGAACGTATCAATATACAATGAGACTGAAACAGAGTTTTATCTTGATACATCATCACTCAGATCCGGAGATACGCTCATAATGACGGATTCCAATCAGAGATTCACTGTGAGCAAGACAGCAACTCTTATCGGAGTCTACAACATCAACAAGGGCTACGCAGACTTCAGGCAGATCAAGGTACTCTATACAAATGATGAATATTCGATAGTCAGACCGAACACGACCTACGGACTAAATGTGTATGACTATATTGTTCTTGATTCTTCAACAGTTGACACAAATGACATATAATAAAATTTGACAGAATATGTAATATTACGTTAAAATTAAATGTGGATTTTTGGGAATAATTTTGAGGAGTGAATAATATCATGAGCGTGATGGATAAATTTTTAAAAGTATTACAGATTAATGGGGATGAGGAAGATGCCGGCTACTATTATGATGACGGTGATGACGCAACTGCATCAAAAGTTGAGTCGATCAACAGCCAGGCTCCTATTGGTAAGGACGATGCATCTATAGACGCCTCCGAGGAGAAAGCCAAAAAGACAGCTCCAAAGGTCACGCCTGTCAGAAAAAAAGCACTTTCTTCCGCCGGTATGGAGGTCTGCGTTATTAAGCCAACATCTGTAGAGGACGCCAGAGAGATCACAGAGACACTTCTAGCAAACAGAACAGTTGTGCTCAATCTTGAGGGTCTTGATGTTGACATTGCCCAGAGGATAATTGATTTTACATCGGGTTCATGTTTTGCGATTTCAGGTAACCTGCAGAAGATTTCAAGATATATCTTTATTATCACACCTGCTTCTGTAGACATTTCGGGTGATTTCCAGAATATACTTTCCGGAACTTTCGGAGGAGGTATTGCTGAGGGACCTCACCAAATCGATTGATAAATAAGGCTGTTGACATGTATCTTTACAGTCAACAGCCATTTTTTTATAATAGGAGTGCGCACTCGCCAGGTGCACAGCCAAAAAACTTACAAAATTCAAAGGATTTTTTTATGGAACAGACAATTACAGTCAATTATAACAACAAACCATGCTATGACATTTGCGTCAGGAATGATTTTGACGCTTTATCCGGACTTATAGACGGCCTGGGATTCTCCGACAGGAAAATTGGTATTATTACAGACACGAATGTCGTAAAAATTTATGCTGATAAAATCGAAAATGAGCTTAAAAAGATAACAGATAAGGTGTTTGTATATGCTATTCCCGCTGGTGAGAGCAACAAGAACCTGGATGAGATCAAAAAGATATATGAATATCTGCTTGAGAGGCATTTTGACAGGCATGATCTTCTTATCGCGCTAGGCGGCGGAGTTGTAGGGGATATGTGCGGCTTTACGGCAGCTACATATCTAAGAGGCATTTCTTTTGTGCAGGTACCTACGACGCTTCTGGCACAGACTGACAGCAGTATTGGCGGCAAGACCGGTGTTGATCTTGGAGGCATCAAGAATATGGTTGGAGCGTTTTATATGCCAAGCCTTGTATATATCAACACATCAACGCTTGATTCACTGGACGACAGGCAGTATTTCGCAGGCTTTGCTGAAGTTATGAAGCACGGACTTATCAAGGATCAGAACTTCTATACGTGGCTCATCGATAATATGTATGAAATATGCGACAAGGAAAGTGACGTCGTCGGCGAAATGGTCACAAGGAGCCTGTCTATCAAGAAGCAGGTTGTTGAGAAGGACCCGACTGAAAAGGGTGACAGGGCACTGCTGAACTTTGGACACACTTTGGGACATGCGATTGAGAAACACATGGATTTCAAGATGGTGCACGGCGAATGTGTGGCACTCGGATGCATTGCGGCAGCTTTTATATCCTGGAAGCGTGGACTTTTATCCATGGAAGAATATTATGAGATAAGGGACATGTTCGTTCCGTTTAACCTTCCGATATCTATTGAGAACATCGATAAAGATGCTGTTTTAGACCTCACAAAGTCAGATAAAAAGGCTGACTCTGACAAGATTAAGTTTATACTGCTCAAAAAGATAGGTAAGGCATTTATTGACGAGACAGTGACAAGAGACGAGATGTCGGCTGCTCTTGATGAGCTTATCTATGTAGAGAATAATGATTGATCCGGGTGATATCTGATGAACAAAATTTCCAAGAAGAAAAAGATCTTTCTCATAGTTGATCTTATAATGATAATTTTACTTACTGCCGCTGACCAGTTTACCAAGTATCTGGCGACCGCCTATCTTCAGGACAGACCGGCGATCAAGATAATTGACGGAGTACTTGAACTTAATTATCTTCGTAACAACGGAGCGGCGTTCGGTATGCTTCAAAATCAGAAGGCTTTCTTTGTGCTTGTAGCGACACTTATACTTTTTATCATCGCGTATGTCCTTTTCAGGATGCCGGATGATAAAAAATACAATGCCATGCACATTCTTCTGGTCATGATAGCAAGCGGCGCGGCAGGCAATCTTATAGACAGAGTAAGTCACGACTACGTTGTTGATTTTATTTATTTTGTTCTTATCAACTTCCCGATATTCAATGTGGCAGACATTTATGTAACTGTGTCGACTTTCTTTTTTATAATTATGTTCCTTTTTTATTATAAGGAGAGCGATTTCAGCTTTCTGAGTTTTAAACAGGGCAACAAGATCAGGGAAATGAAATGAGCGATCAAAACAGCGAAATCTTTGAAGTTTGTGTAACTGACGAATATGACGGTATAAGAATAGATAAGCTTATAAGTGATCTCATTGATTCGTTGTCGAGGACTTATATAAAAAAGCTTATTGATGACAAAAAGGTCTTTTGTAATGGAAAAAACGTAAAGGCCAGCTATACCGTGTCCGAGGGTGATGAGATCAAAATGGAGATTCCTCCTGTTGAGATTCCTAAGATAACACCTGAGGATATACCGCTTGATATTCTGTATGAAGATGACGACGTCGTTGTGATAAACAAGCCCAAGGATATGGTCGTGCACCCTTCAGCGGGGCACTACAGCGGGACTCTTGTAAATGCGATAATGTATCACTGCAGGGACAATCTCTCGGGCATCAATGGGCAGCTTCGCCCTGGGATAGTGCACAGGATTGACAAAGATACAACAGGTTCCGTGATCATCTGCAAAAATGACGAATCACACAGGATCATTGCGCAGCAGCTCAAAGAACACAGCATAAACAGGGTCTATCATGCGATCTGCTACGGGATCATCAAGGATGATGAGGGCGATATCGAAACGCTCATCGGTCGAAGCAGTGCTGACCGCAAGAAGATGGCGGTGGTCAAACAGGGCGGGAAAAGCGCGTTTACTCATTACAGGGTTTTAAAGCGCTTTTATCAGGATAATTTTACTTATGTGGAATGTCGTCTAAAGACAGGAAGGACTCACCAGATCAGAGTCCACATGGCATATATAGGACATCCTCTTTTGGGTGATGAGGTGTATGCGGGATCAAGAAAGAGCCGCTTTAATACGAGCGGTCAGTGTCTTCATGCCAAAACTCTTGGCTTTATACATCCAAGAACAGGAAAATATATAGAGACGGATGCTCCGCTTCCTGACTATTTTTCGCATTTGATTGAGGTACTTAAATAGTATAAAATATATGTATAAAAAACTTTTCAGCAAAGAGGTGGTATATATGAACACAATCATCACTATAGGCAGGCAGTTTGGCTCAGGCGGAAGAGAAATTGGTGAGAGGCTTGCCAAGTACTACAATATTAACTGCTATGACAAGGAACTTCTCTCCAGGGCAGCTAAAGAGAGTGGATTTTGTGAGGAAATGATCCAGAACCACGATGAGAGACCTACCAATTCATTCCTTTACAATCTGGTGATGGATACATATTCATTTGGCTACAATGCCTCAAGCTTTGTTGATATGCCGATAAGTCACAAGGTTTTTCTGGCTCAGTTTGATACGATCAAGAAGATCGCAAGTGAGGGACCATGCGTAATTGTCGGACGCTGTGCGGACTACGCGCTCAGCGATTATGACAATGTTGTGAATATCTTCATCCAGGCTGATGAGGAGTCCAAGATAAAGCGCATCAGATCCAGATATGAAGACGTCAACACAGACGATAAGGCAAGGGATATGATGAACAAGAAGGACAAACAGCGTCAGAGCTACTACAACTATTATTCTTCCAAGAAATGGGGAAGGGCCGACAGCTATGATCTTTGCGTCAATTCCGGCAAACTGGGAATCGAGGGAACAGTCAATCTGATAATCCAGTTCATTGAAGACTTTGAACAGGCAAGAAAATAAATATAATTGAAGTACTACTTTGAAATTAAACTTCCAAAAACCTCTGTGGCTTTTGGAAGTTTCTTTCATTTAGGGGTATTCTTTATACTTATTTAATTTCTTTATAGAATTACAGGTGTTATACTAATGGCACAGTAGAACAAATGTGGGTATTCATGCCCGTAAATAGTGATTTTGCAGAATGGATTCTGCAGCATTTTTCAAGGAGGAAATAATATGGCTAACAGCATTAGTTCAGGTATCAACCAGCTTTTGCGCTCAAATGTTCCCGAGAAGACAAAAACGGGAATTGCCGGTGCGAAGCCTCGCGGACCGTCAGCCGCGAAACAGCCAAAGGGCGCTGAAAAGAGCCAGAATATTTTTGGAGAAAGTGCCAAGATAGAGCTCTCGCCTGAGGTTGAGATGTATGGGAAAGTGGTCGACATGCTTCAGAAGAAGTATGATAATGCAGACGTATTTGTGGCAGGACCCGGTGAAGACCTTTCCCAGATAGGCGGAGATCTTGAGTACAGCATAATTCTCTCGGAAGATGAGATGAAGCTGCTGGCATCAGAAGACCCCAAGGACAAAGAAGCCAAAGACAAACTTATGGGCCAGATCGATGACGCCATGAAGACTATATCTGACATGAGCGGCAAGATTGACGGCGTCGTCGGTGACCCGGAACAAATTGAGAACTTTGGAATAAAGTTTGACAAGAGTGGCAAGATGAACTTCTTTGCAGATATTGGAGGATCGGGTTTCACTTCCTCAACAATGGAAGATCTGATCAAGAATATCGGTGCAGGAAATAACAAATAACAAAGAGGCATGAAATGAACAGAAAACTTGGAAAACTATTATCAGCTATTATATGCGCAGCCTTAGTATTAGGACTGTATCAAGCCCCGACAAGTTATGCGGCAGAAAATAAAACACTTGATAAGGTAACTATTTACAAGCCGGTAAGTGAAAACTATGCGAGCTTTAGGCTCAATGATTTTATCAAGTTGAAGACACTTAGCAGCTCAAGTAAAAATATTATTCCTACTGAGTACTACTATAGCTGTGACAAATACTCACAGGGATATGAGGTTGTCAATGGAAAGGTAAAGGAACGAAAGTCCAGTAATAAGGGCTATATAACAGTATATCTCAAGTGTAAGAAATACGGCTCTGCAAATATTAAATTTAAGTCAGGAAATACAAATTATACTGTTCCCGTTAAACTTAAAAAGTACGTCAATCCTCTGAAAAGCCTGACAATCACAAACGTTAATAAAGGCAAAAATATAAGTAAAAAATTCGATGAGGAACCGACAATTTATGATCTATATGCACTAAAGCTTTCAAAGAGCGGAAAAGTTAAACTAAGCGCTACAGCAAAAGGTGGATGGGAGATTACTTCTGTGCGATTAGTTAATAGGAAGCATAATGATAGAACGTATAATCATGAAATTAGCAGAGAATATAAAGGAAAAATCAGTGCCAGCATAACTATGCATGACTTTGACGCTGAAAGCGGCGGATTCATTGATGTTGTACTTAGAAATAAAACTGACAATGGAGTGGTTGAGATATACGCAAATATCGGGAATAAATAAATTCCAGATTTTTTAAATAGAGAAAATAATAAGCGCTGCAATCCTGATCAGATTGCAGCGCTTACTCTATTTAAGTGATCAAATTACTTCATTCCTCTATCGAATAGGATAGGTATGGTATCCTCATATCTTTTATAGAGAACTTCATACTCGGCTTTTGTAATATTCTCTGCTTTGTTGTCCCTGATCCGTATGTATCCCTTGTGGTTACTGAAATTGCTTATGGTGTTATCTTCTAAGCCGTCCTTTATTACGAGTTTTTTTTGACCAGATCAGGCTTAAATATGTACATCGAGTGCTCATAAGCTAAAAATGGTCCATCATGAGAATAGGATAATGGATAGCCTCTATATCTCTGATAAAGGGGGTGGCGAGACTACTCGTGTTAAGGATATAGAAATGGGATTGTAAGAACAATACAAGTAAAATCGATAGAATTGATGAAATATTGGTAATATATAACTATAATTGTATGGAAATTTAAATTCTATTTGTTATAATATACAATGTAGTATTTAAAAAATAAGCTGATGGGAGGGCAAATTGTATATGTCTACTAGAATTTATGATTGCTTGAAGTGTATTGGGGATAAGATTATTGAGAACAAGGATTTTCTGACTGACCTCGACAGAGAGATCGGCGATGCTGACCACGGCGTAAATATGGCAAGAGGATTTCAGTCGGTTATTGAGAAGGTATCCCAGGATGAGGCAGACATAGGAGCTGCGCTTAAGAAAACCGGAATGACACTTCTTTCTACTGTTGGCGGCGCATCAGGACCGCTGTACGGAACTGCATATATGGAGGCGGGCAAGGTCCTTGCAGGGAAAGAAACAGTTTCTGCGGAGGATTTTAAGCTTGCGATGGAAGCTGCAATTGCAGGCATACAGAAGAGAGGAAAAGCAGTTAAGGGTGAGAAGACAATGCTTGATTCTCTTATTCCTGCTCTGGACGCTTATTCTGCAAAAATCGCAGAGGGCGGCGCTGTTACTGACGGACTTGATGCTGCATGTGCAGCAGCTAATGAAGGAATTGAATTTACCAAGACGATCGCAGCCACAAAGGGAAGAGCAAGCTATCTGGGAGACAGGAGTATCGGACACCAGGATCCGGGCGCAACATCTGCAACTATGACACTTGAGGTAATAAGAGATTTTCTTAAGGGGTGAGTAAAATGGTTGGAATAGTAATAGTATCACACAGCAATAAGATTGCTGACGGTATTAAGGATCTCACGGATCAGGTCGCTTCATCCCACAAGGGGATCATTGCCGCAGGCGGCATGGAGGATGGCTCAATCGGTACTGACGCACTCAGGATTTCTGAGGCAATCAAACAGGCCAATGACGGAGATGGCGTGGTTCTACTGGCAGATCTTGGCAGCGGTATTATGAGTGCTGAGACGGCAATTGAACTTCTTGAAGAGGAACACATCGACGTAAGGCTTGCAGATGCACCTATAGTTGAGGGGGCTATAGCAGCCTCAATTACTGCAGCATGTGGGAGCAAGATTGATGATGTTATTGCAGCCGCAGAACAGTCGCGGACTGTAAAAAAAATAAACAACTAACACATAAGGAGGCGGAACATGAAGAAACTAATTAATGGGGTTGACCAGGTTGTTGACGAGATGCTGGATGGCATGATTGCAGCATATCCTCAGTATCTTAGGAGACTCGAAGGCTTTGATGTAGTAGTAAGAGCCGGCGGATCAGATGGCAAGGTTGCTCTTGTTTCCGGTGGCGGAAGCGGACACGAGCCTGCACATGGTGGATATGTTGGAAAGGGCATGCTCGACGGTGCTATCGCAGGTGCTGTATTTACATCACCTACACCTGATCAGATCTTTGAGGCTATAAAGGCTGCCAATGGCGGCAAGGGCGTTCTTCTTGTTATCAAGAACTACACCGGCGATGTTATGAACTTCGAGATGGCTGCTGACATGGCAAGAGATGAAGGCATCGAAGTTGACCAGGTTATCACTGCTGACGATGTAGCTGTTGAGAACAGTACATGGACAACAGGCCGCAGAGGAATTGCCGGAACTATCTTTGTACACAAGCTTGCAGGCGCATGCGCTGAGGCTGGTGGAAGTCTTGCAGATGTTAAGGCTGTTGCTGAGAAAGTTATCGCCAATGTTCGCTCAATGGGTATGGCAGTTGATGCCTGCACAGTTCCCGCAGCAGGAAAGCCAAGCTTCGACCTTGCAGAAGACGAAGTAGAGATTGGTATCGGTATCCACGGAGAGCCCGGTGTAAACCGCGAGAAGATCAGCCCTGTAAATGATATCGTTGATAAGCTCCTTGACAAGATCCTTGCAGAAGGCATCTATAATTCAGGCGACGAAGTTGCTGTTATGGTCAATGGAATGGGCGGAACTCCTCTTATGGAGCTCTTTGTTGCCAACAAGCATCTGGCAGAAGCTCTTGACGGCAAGGGAATCAAAGTTTATAAGACACTTGTAGGCAATTACATGACATCACTCGATATGGAAGGTTTCTCGATAACACTCCTTAAGGTTGATGATGAGCTCAAGAAACTCCTTGATGCTCCTGCAGATACACCTGCATTTGTTCAGGCTTAACTTGTTATGGATAGCTGGCCCAGACCCGGAAGTCCCCGGGTTTGGGCTTTTTAAATGATAAAAACCAGCGAAGGAATATGATTTGGAATAATGATAAAAATTGATCTGATTACCGGATTTCTTGGCTCCGGAAAAACAACTTTTATAAGAGAATACGCGAGATTTCTCGTAAGCAGCGGTGAGAGAATTGCAATCATCGAAAATGATTATGGTGCCGTAAATATCGATATGGTTCTTTTGCAGGATCTTCTTGGTGATAACTGTAATCTTGAGATGATAGTCGGAGGAGATGGCAGGCAGGCTCATGCAAGACGTTTTCGCACAAAGCTCATATCTATGGCCATGAGCGGTTATACGAGAGTTATTATCGAGCCTTCTGGTATTTACGATGCGGATGAGTTTTTTGACGTTCTCTACGATGAGCCCCTTGATCGGTGGTACGAGATCGGCAGCGTAATAGGAATCGTCGATACAGAATCGTATATGTATCTTGAGGGAATGCAGAGATATCTTTTCATGTCCGAGATTGCCTGGGCCGGAAGGCTCTTTTTAAGCAAGCTTGAGGAAGAAAAAGATGTTTCGGGAATTGTTGATTTCATCAACGATACCATGAAAACCTACGACTGCAGCGCAAGGTTTGACACTTCGAAGGATATAATCGCAAAACCTGTAACGGAGCTTACGTCAGCTGATCTTACGGCGCTTCGCGATGCGGGTTACAGAAGGCCATCCTATAAGAAGCTGGTCGTTGACGACGGAGAATTCAATCCTCTTTTTTATTTTGATGTACGGATGAAAAAGAAGGAACTGGAAGAAATATCAGCAAGACTTTTTAGAGAGAAAAACGCCGGAAGAGTAATACGTATCAAGGGCTTTGTCGGAATAGAAGACGGATCCCAGCTTGAGATAAACGCCACTGAAAAAGAGATATTTACGAGGCCGGTAACAAGCAGCAGAAATGTTATGATAGTTATCGGAGAACATCTCGATAAAGCATATATTAACAATATCATGAAGAAATACTGCGAGGTTGTGTCACTCTAAATTTGATTTCAATTATCAGGATGTCATAAAAAGCAGTTGAAAAAGATTAAATATATGTGTATATTAGATTGTGCACAATATATTAAAGTGAGGTCTTAAGATGAAAATGAAAGCTTTTGATGCTGTAGATATGACTGTTGGTGTACCCTGGAAACAGATATTGAGATTTACCGTGCCGATGCTTCTCGGCAATGTAGTACAGCAGTTGTACAGCACTGTAGACAGTATAGTAGTTGGCAGATATGTAGGTGACAACGCGCTTGCAGCTGTAGGAAGCGCAGCGCCGATATTTAATCTGCTTCTTGTTTTATTCATTGGAATCAGTATGGGCGCAACTATCATGGTTGCCCAGTACCTGGGAGCAAGGGACAGGAACGCGCTCTCATGGACCATAGGTAACTGTTTTACACTGATATTCATCGCATCGATCGCGATGACTGTGATCGGTGTTGCTATAACCCGCCCGATGCTCGTAATGCTGAGGACGCCTGAGAGCATTCTCGACTGGTGTTCCAACTATCTGATAATTCTTTTCCTTGGAAGTATAGGACTTGGGTTCTACAATATCTTAAGCGGTGTTCTGAGAGGAATGGGCGATGCCATAAGCGCGCTTGTCTATCTCATAGTTGCCAGTGTTATCAATATCGTTCTCGATATTGTGTTTGTGGCTTCATTTGGGATGGGAGTTTCAGGTGTGGCACTTGCCACGATCATTGCACAGGGGATTTCAGCTGTGCTGTGTATCAACAGGCTTAGGAAAATGAGCGATGTGTTTGACTTTGGCGTTAAGTTCTTTAAATGGGACAGCCATTATGCTGGTCAGATCATAAGACTAGGGTTTCCTTCAGGAATCACCCAGGCGATCTTTTCAATGTCGATAGTACTTGTGCAGTCCCTTACCAATTCATTCGGTGAACAGCTCATTGCTGCCAACGTAATAGTTCAGAGAGTAGACGGTTTTGCCGTTCTTCCGATTTTCTCTTTTGGCGCAGCGCTTACCACCTACGCCGGTCAGAATATAGGTGCCGGAGACAGAAAGAGAGTTGAAGAGGGCTCAAAGCAGGGACTTGTAATGTCACTTATGTTTTCTGTCCTTATCGTTGCGATCATTCTTCTTTTTGGAAGAAATCTCATGAGTATATTTACCGGTACGGCAGAACTCGTTGATCTTGGTATGCATATCATGCGGATACTTGCAGTAGGCTATATTCTTATGGCGATAATACAGGCGCTGACCGGAGTTATGCGAGGCGCTGGAGATACGGTCACTCCGATGTGGATCTCAATAATTGAGACATTTTTTCTTCGTATGCCTCTTGCATACCTTATGGTTTACCTAAGCCGCTCAGAAGCAATGCCGAAGGGCAATCAGGATATGATATTCTGGTCACTTCTTATCGCCTGGGCAATCGGAGCAGCTATGAGCATATACTTCTACAAATTTGGAAATTGGAGAAAGAAAGGAATAACAGCTTAGATGATATTTCAGATACCCGCAAATAGTCCATTGAAAGGATCAGGTATATGGGAATTACATATTTAACAGTATTTGTACAGGGGCTTCTCAGCTTTTTTTCGCCCTGTGTTCTGCCTCTTTTGCCTGTGTATATGGGATATCTTTCAGGAGGCACAATTAAGGTATCTGAAGATGGAGAAAAGCACTATGACAGAATGAGAGTAATGGTAAACACAATATTCTTTGTCATAGGCATAAGCTTTGCATTCTTTCTTCTCGGAATGGGGATAAGCGCACTCGGAAGGTTCTTTAGCAGTAATCAGATCTTCTTCGTGAGGATTGGCGGGATCATAGTTATCCTGTTCGGGCTGTATCAGTTTGGCGTCTTTGGAAACAGCAGGCTTCTAAGCTCAGAGCTTAAGCTTCCGATAAATATCGGAAAACTGTCTATGTCACCGATAACAGCTCTGATCATGGGCTTTGTCATCAGTTTTGCATGGAGTCCGTGTATCGGTCCGGTGTTATCATCCGTCCTTATTATGGCTGCATCATCAGATTCAGCAGCTAAGGGGTTTCTGCTCATCGGTATTTACACTCTCGGATATATCATTCCTTTTTTACTTGTAGGTATGTTTACAACAACACTTCTCGAGATCATCGGAAGGCATAGAAATGTTGTGAGATATACTGTTAAGATTGGCGCTGCACTCATGATCCTGATGGGGATTCTTATGTTTACCGGACATTTGAACGGTATTTCAAGCTACCTGTCAAGATTTACAGGCGCTCAGGTAAATGTTGCTGAAGGCTTTCTGTCAGAAGATGGTAACAGGAATGATGCAGATACTTCCGCTGTGGATAGTACTGAGGTTGGTGCTTCTGATAGCACTGAAGATATGGATGGAAACGGTAAGACTGATGTTGCCGGGGACAATGAAAACGGCTACGGCGATGCTGATGAATACTCTGGCGATAATGAGTATGCTGATGAAGAATATGCAGATGAAGATGGAGACCCGGATGGCGGAAATCCTGATGAGAATGGATATACTGATGAAGGATATGCAGGTGAAGATGGAGACCCGGATAGCCAATATTCAGATGATGATAAGTATACTGATGAGGAGCTGACGGATGATGAGGATTTAAATGAAGACGAAAGTTCGAACGATGACCTGATCCCTGCACCTGATTTTTCTCTCACTGACCAGTTTGGCAAAGTGCACAGCCTCTCTGATTACCGCGGAAAGATTATATTCCTTAATTTCTGGGCTACCTGGTGCCCGCCATGCAGAGCTGAGATGCCCGACATACAAAAGCTCTATGAGAAGTATTCATCTGAAGATTCATCAGATGTAGTTATACTCGGAGTTGCTTTTCCAAACCAGGGCGATGAGACTGACGCAGAGGGGATAGCAGCATTTCTTGAAGAAAACGGCTACACCTACCCGGTTCTTATGGATGAAGGGGCAACTCTTCAGCTTCCGTATTACATAACAGCATTCCCGACAACATTTATTATAAATGCTGAGGGGAATGTGCTTGGTTATATACCGGGTATGATGACCGAAGACATCATGGAAGATGTGATAAATGAGGCACGCCGGATGGCTGATTAATTGATGGCAGTTCCGTTCACGTAGAGAGTGTAACCATTGCTTACAATATTGGATACATCGCCATCAAAGGATGTGATATAGGTATCGGATGTAAGAGTCCAGGTGCTTGTACTGTCTAAAGTAACATTTACGGTGCCGGCTTCAGTCGATACAGAATCGCCTTTTGCATTTGTGATCTTGCCGCTTATCGAGCCTGTAAATGCTGAGCTGTTTGTAAGATTCAGATCCAGAGCGGAATTGCTTCCAACAAGTATTGTTCCCTCGAGGATCTGATTTTTTGCATTAAGGGTTGCAATATTTTCAGCGCCGCTCCATCCGTCGTCGCATACGGATAGAAGAATATTATCAGAATCTTCATTCGTGATCTTTACATTGTCGAGACTGATCACTGCATTGGTGTTGGTCACATGGAAAACGTGACCGCTTTTGCTTGTGAGGCTTCCGCCTGACATGTCAAAGGATGATGTGCCGCTGTCAGCATCACCTGACATAGATTGGTAGATCATTATTGTATCCAGGAACGAAGCATTTCCGTTCATCTGAGTGTTGTTTGCTGTCATATCGCAGTCTGTAAGCGTAATCGAGTTTTTGCCCTCGATGCAGACTCCCTCTGACAGATTGGATATAAGCGTTGCGTTGGAAACATCGATATCTGCAGTGGAATAAATTGCCGGTGAGCCAAGTCCGTTAGTCGTATAGGTTCCGCCATTAACGGTAACCGTACCGCCTCCGCGGTCTGTCCTGATAGCAGCAGAAGAGCGGCCACTTGTCTCAATGGTAAGGTTCTCGGCGTTGGTGCTTCCGCCGCCTGTTGTCATAATTCCGCCTGAACCATCACCAGTCGTAGTGATTGTGGAATCAGATATATTTACTGTGGTTCCGTCTCCTGAAGCGCCGTTCTGGCCTTTGTTTCCACCATAAGAAAATACTCCGTTTGCCCCATCCGCATCTGAGGTTATGGTTGCTCCGCTGATTGTAGTAGTGGATCCGTCTTTTACAAGAACGGCTGCATTAAGACCATAGAAATTGCAGTTGTCGCCTCCGTCGGAGTCGCCCGTTTTTGTAACGACAGCGTCAGTTATAGTTATGTCTTCCGATGTTGCGATCATAAGAGCGCTCTCATCGGAAGTAGTACTTGAGTAGGTCACGCCGTCCTGAGAATTACTCTGACTTATTGTAGTAGCAGAAGTGTATTCAATATCTGCAGAGCTGCTACCGCCACCAAAACCGCCGCCGGGAGCACCGTCTGGCTTTTCGCCGCTTGGAGCGCCATCAGGCTTTTCACCGCTTGGAGGGGCGCCTGGTGTTTCCCCTTCAGGCATGTCGGGGGGAGTACTTCCATCAGGAGCATCACCTTCCGGCTTATCCGGAGGAGTGTTGCTATCCGGAGTATTTCCTTCTGACTTATCCGGGGGTGTATTGTTATCAGAAGCACTCCCTTCAAACTTATCTGAGGATGAGGTTGTATCAGAAGTACCTTCTGATTGATGGCTGATTTCTTCTTTGCCTGCATTAGCGCCATCCGGTCTTTGACTGTCGTCAGTTTGCTGCTTATCCTGAATTCCATTTCCATTAGCGTCTTCAACATCTGCTGAGGAAGTTGTAGTGTCTGATGACGTGGAAGTATCTTCGGAAATCTCTGCGGTCTGCATTGCATTTGCCTGTAAATCTATGTCATTGCTGCCGCATGCCGAAGCAGAGATTGTGATCATAACAGCGCATATGTAAGGTAATAGCTTTTTAACTTCAATTTTCTTCATGATAAATTCACCTCGTGAGTTATGTTTTTATTTGTTTACTGATGATGATATTACTCCGCAAACCTAAATTGAAACTAAATAGATTTTCAACTGAACAAACTGATAGCTATAGATTTTCAAAATATCATATAGTTGTTGATGAACGAGATTGCTATAAAGAGCAGTATGAAAAGCTAAAAAAGCTCAGAAAATAGTAGCACTGAAGCTACAAAAGAAAATGAGTATAGTGGTGGAACAAGACTTGCTGAAGATGTGAATCCAGAGAATTATAATGACTATTTTGAATTTGTTTTAGTTTATAACGGAGCTGTTGACACTTTTGTATATAATGAGCTTTTTAACTTATGTTCCCAAAAGTAAGGTGTTTGACGATGGTTGGGTTTATCTCGATACAAGCGATGATTTACATTGACATTTTAAATAACCATTAGCGGGTACATTGACCTTATATTAATGATATTTGTAATATGTTTTACTATTTATGAAGTTAATATCCCTAGCTTTTGTTGTAGTCCACTTGTCGCTTTGCTTTAAATTATGGATAGCATAACTATAATTTTCCTTCGCCTCTACCCTCTGCACAGGCATACACCCACACACCACAATAAATGCAATCAGAGCCACGAACAGCCTCTTCACAAAATGCCTCACATTAATCCTCACAAGTGCCTCCAATCTCATCACATACATGTGTTTACAGCCTACTATTTTTATAATAGATATTTCATCCTCAGAAATCCTATTAAATAGTCATTAAATTTAAGTATTTTTCTCAATGAATTTCATACACTTAGTCAGTGTCTTAAAACATAATTTCACTATCTCTCTTCTTACCGTTATTAAGCTTCTATTTAGCGTAAAAATGAGATTGATTTCAGTAAAAATCCGTAGACATTTTTTTTATATTTGATATAATAGCCAACGGCAATTTGTAAAGTTTCAATATAATTATATTGTTTAATCTGTATATTTATTTTTTATATGATTGTGATGGAAGGGATTGAATGTATGGAAGGATTTGGAATGAAGAAAAGATACGCTTTTTCAGCTGTTATCATGATGATGCTTATGATGTGCGTTTTTAAGGTTGATGCCAAGGCTGCGAATGTGATTGAGAGTAGGACTCAGGGTGACATCACATGGACTATGTATGACGATGATAGCTTGAGAATTGAGAAGGCAAATTATGACATCAATTGTACGATTGGACTACTATCCTATAATAAAACTATACATCAAGCAAAAAAAATAATAATAGAATCAGGAGTTACATCTATTGGTAATAATGCATTTTCTAGCTGCACAAGCCTGGAAAGCATAACAATCCCCAATTCAGTTACATCTATTGGTAAAAGTGCTTTTGATGGCTGCACAAGCCTAACAAGCGTAACGATACCCAATTCAGTTACGTCTATTGGATTTAGGGCTTTGGGGGACTGCACAGGTCTAACCAGTGTAACAATTCCCAATTCAGTTACATCTATTGATGAAAGTGCTTTTTATGGCTGTAGTAGCCTGACCAGTGTAACAATCTCCAATTCAGTTACATCTATTAGTAATCTTGCTTTTTATGGCTGTAGTAGCCTGACCAGTGTAACAATCCCCAATTCAGTTACATCTATTGGTGAAAGTGCTTTTTCTGGCTGTAAGAGCCTGACCAGTGTAACAATCCCCAATTCAGTTACATCTATTGGTTGGATGGCTTTTTCTGGCTGTAAGAGCCTGACCAGTGTAACAATCCCCAATTCAGTTACATCTATTGGTATTTTTGCTTTTTATGGCTGTAAGAGCCTGACCAGTGTAACAATCCCCAATTCAGTTACATCTATTGGTGTGTCGGCTTTTGAGGACTGCACAGGTCTAACCAGTGTAACAATCCCCAATTCAGTTACATCTATTGGTAAAAGTGCTTTTTATGGCTGTAGTAGCCTGA
>JAEEGL016411711.1_pt1 | contig 26644 bp, 24 predicted proteins | sample 9134231 | NCBI WGS metagenome assembly JAEEGL01 (sample SAMN16246548, study PRJNA631951) | gut metagenome | biome: gut microbiome; feature: rumen; material: fiber-attached | host: Bos | place: Iran: Karaj | collected 2018-10 | reverse complement strand
GTACAGCAGTACATGATCCAGCGGCTCCCCGCGGGATTTGGCCGCCTCGATATAGACCTTCAGTGTATTTTTCAGATTTTCCTGCCCGATGTATTCCGCCAGACGCTTCGGCCTGAGCGACAGCTCCAGCTTCTCTTCTTCCGGCAGACGTTCGGTGGTAATCGTTCTTCTTTCCATAGTATTCTCCGTCAGAAAGCGGCCAGCTTGCGGAAAGCCGCCTGCAGGCTCTCATCCACGGTCCAGTCGTCCGCCGCATCCAGGCTGCGGACAGTCTTTAAGGCCTCCGAGGAGCTGTAGCCCAGCGACTGCAGGGCTGCCACGGCCTCGGAGAACGCATCGGAAAGCACGACGGCCGATCCGCCGGCGGCCGGCGGCTGCGCCGCATTCAGGATCTGGGCCGCATCGATCTTGTCCTTCAGTTCCAGGATCAGCTTCTCCGCCGTTTTCTTGCCCATGCCCGGCGCCTGAGCGATCGCCTTCACGTCGCCCGAGATCACCGCGAGCCGCAGCGCATCCGGGCTCATGACGCTCATGACCGAAACCGCCAGCCGGGGACCGATCCCGTTCACCTTGATCAGCTGAGTGAACAGGGTCCGCTCTTCACGGGTCGCGAAGCCGAACAGTTTCTCGGCATCCTCGGCCACCTGATAATACGTGTACAGCTTCACTTCTTCCCCGGGCGAAGGCAGCTCCGCCAGCAGCGAGGTCGGCACCGTGATCTGATATCCCACACCGCCGGCTTCCAGCACGACGCCTTCTTCGGTATATTCCGTCAGGATTCCCCTGATATAGTAAATCATGCGTTTTCCTCCCACACGATCGTGAAGGGTCCGTCATTGATCAGACTGATCTCCATATGGGCACCGAACGCGCCGTGTTCGACCGGCAGGCCGCTCTCCCGGCAGCGTTCCAGGAAATATTCATACAGAGCTTCTGCCTGCTGCCCCGGCGCTGCCTCCACAAAGCTCGGCCGATAGCCCTTCCGGCAGTCCGCGTACAGCGTAAACTGCGAAACGACCAGCACGCTTCCGCCCACATCGGCCAGAGAAAGATTCGTTTTCCCTTCCGCATCCGGAAAGATCCTGAGCCCCAGCATCTTTTTGCTCAGGCGGTCGGCCTGTTCCTTCCCGTCCGTACGGTTGACGCCCAGAAGGACCAGGAAACCGGTTCCGATCTGCCCGATGACGGCTCCGTCCACCCGGACGGCGGCCTCTTTCACCCGCTGCACTACGACCTTCATTCCGGCATCCTCCTGTTACGAGTCCGCCGGCAGCGTCCCGGTCGGGTCATACGGTTCATCCGAATTCGCCGGTTCATCCTCCGGCGGTTCCGTGGTCTCCGGCGGTACTGTCGTCGTCGGAATCACAATGCGTTCTATCGTCACCCGCAGTGAGCTCTGGTCGCTGAGCGGCGTGAAGATACTGTCACTGCAGTCGACCGTGATCGGGACAGTCCAGACGCCCGGCCGTTTGGCATATTCGCTTAAGTCTGCTTCCACTCTGAGCATGGAAAGATCAAATCCGATAAAGTCCGCTTCCAGCGCCCGGATATATACCTTGACCGACTGCTCATAGTAATAGCGGTACCCGTCTTCCATTCCGGTCACGGTAAATCCGCTCACTTCAAACTCGCGGACCACCAGCGGTTCCACCTGCAGCGTGATTTCCACGGTCTCGGGTTCACCCTCCATCAGGGACAGGCCTTCCGGCAGATATTTCGCCAGATTCAGCGTGAAGGTCTTGCTCTCGGTCGCACCGCGCAGATCCAGATCGCCTTCCTGGATCGTAATGGCGGTCAGCTCCGCCAGACGGCTCCGCAGACCGCTGACCTTTACCGCGACGACCGACTGCTGATAATCCGTGCAGCGGTAGCCGTCCGGCAGCGACGCTTTTGCCTTATCCAGCGCTTCCTTGCTGATGACCACCGGGACCGACTTCATGGTAAAGATATCCACGGTTACCGTAACGGTCTCCGTTCCCACGGTGGTATCCTTATAATTCTCCAGCAGCATCTGCTGATTCGTATCGTCATAGTACACCAGCGGGACTTCGACCTCCGCCCGCTCCGTCATATCCGCCACATCCACTTCCGCCACTACGCTGCCGATCTTCGATACCGTGGAAACCGGCCCGGTCACACGGACCGTCCGCGGGCTGGAGGTCAGCCGGCCGACGAAATAGCCTTCCGGAAGGTCGTTTTTGGACTGGACAGTCACGGTAAAGAATTTCTGGATGATATCCTCATAGCTGATTTTCACCGACGGATTCAGCAGTGTGACCTGACTGCTCAGCACATTCGGATTCGTACAGTAAATTTCCACCGGGACCTGACCGGTCAGATCCATCATCTTTTCCACATCGGCCGTCGCCACGAAGCTGGAGGCGCTCAGTTCCCTCAGGACGGAACCGGTCGCGGTCACACGCACGCTGACCGTCGGGGAATTGCCGCCCTCGATCGTATAACTCTTGCTCTGCCGCATCAGCAGATCCGTATTCGTCAGGGTCACGGGGATGTTCGAGATCGTTTTTGTATCGGTCGGATCCGCCTGGCTCATAATCACGAACCAGACAAACACCGCCAGAATTACCGCCAATAATTTCAGAGGCCAGCTACGGAACAATTTTTTCAGCATTGTTTTTGCCTCCTTCCGTTTTTTTGGACGACTGCTTCCTGCGGCTCTGCCGGCGGGAATGACCGGAATCCGACTTGCTGAAGCCCAGGCCCTCTTCGATCCGCCCCAGTTCAGTCCGGAGCTCCTCCGGTGTCAGATCTTGGAACAGCTGCCCGCTTTTTGCCAGCGAAACCCAGCCGGTTTCCTCGGAAACTACCACGATCCAGCTGTCCGTTTCCTCGCTCAGCCCGATCGCCGCCCGGTGACGGGTCCCGAGCTCCTTGCCGATGCTCAGATTGGAAGAAAGAGGCAGATAGCAGGTCGCAGCTGTCAGCTTGTCGCCCTGAATGATCGCCGCGCCGTCATGCAGCGGCGTATTGTGTTCAAAAATATTGATCAGCAGCGCGCTGGATACCACCGCATCCAGCCGGATGCCGGTCTTGATATAATCGGCCAGATTGATCTCTCTTTCCAGCACGATCAGCGCGCCGGTCCGGTTCCGGCCCATCACATAGGCCGCATCCACAACCGCCTCGATCACCTCGGGCGGATACAGTGCCTCCGCCTTGGAGCGGCCCGAGGGCAGAATGCTTCGGATGTATTTTCCCTGGCCGATCTGCTCCAGAGCCGCACGCAGCTCGGGCTGGAACAGGACCAGCAGCGCGATCACGAGGATACTCAGTGTTCTGTCCGCAATATAGGAAATAACGTTCAGTTCCAGAACATTGGCCAGCAGCACAAACAGCAGCAGGACCACAACACCGCGCAGCAGCACCCAGGCCCGGGAGCGCTTGATCCAGATGAAAATATAATAGATCAGGACCGCCAGAATCAGTATTTCCAGGATGTTCTTCGCTTCGATCTTATTTCCGATTGACAATATGTAATGATATATCTGCTTCAGAAATTCACGCATCGTCTTCCCTCTCCTGTTCAGGCCAGAACCCGGCTTCGTCGTCTTCCGCCTCTTCCTCGTCCTCCGGTTCTTCCGCCCTTCTCGGCGGAACGGCGACCTTCGGCACGGCCTTTACGAAATAATAGTATTCATCGTCTTCAAACTGTATCTTTTCGGTCCTGGAATAGTCAAGAAAACGGTAAAATACCGAGATGATGAGTGCCAGCACCAGCGCAGCAAGACTGCCCCAGATCAGGCTGTCCGGTTCCGGCTGCTTTCCGAGAAAACGGAAAGTGGCAGCCAGCAGTCCCGGATTGAAAACAGCCCCGAGTCCGAGGGCGATCTGATGCGCATACGGGACATCGGCCCGACTGAAGAAATACACAAGCAGCGTCGTGAGGCAGAAGCAGAGCAGCACCATCAGCATACTGCTGTTGCCGGAAAAGCCCTTTACCAGAAACAGCAGGCGCTGGACCAGTGTCGCTGCAGCCGGATCCGTCAGATAATCCATGTTCTGCACGATCAGCCTGAGCAGGTAGAAAATGATCACGCCGCTGCCGACCGTCACAAAACCGCTGAGGGCCCCCGCCAGACCGATCACCAGCGGGACCAGGAACGGGATCTTCCAGAGGAACAGGATCGGCAGGATCACGAGGGCCACGGCCGACCCGGGCAGCAGCAGGTAGCGCAGCAGAGCGAGGATCAGCAGCACGGTCAGCGTGATCAGCGCCGCCTCGGGAGACAGGGCACTCATCTGCGCCAGCAGCCAGACCGAGGAGATCAGGCTGATATAGCTCCAGGGCAGAATGCCGCACAGCAGCGAGATGGCGACATAGACCAGCGGGCGCAGCAGAAAAGCCCGTCCCGGAAAGTACAGATTGATATAGGAAAGCGCCGTAAAAGCCACCGCCCACTTAGCCGCAATCAGCACGTATGTGCTGTATTTGGCGTAAAGATGCATCAGCAGCTGCCGGATATAAATCAGTTTTTCTTTCACCACTTCCATTTTTCAGCTTAACCGTTCCCGTTTGGCCAGGTTTTCCAGCGCCTCCTCCAGCGCATAGATCCGATTCAGTTTTCTCAGCTCGGCACGGATCCTCTCCTGCTTCCGAAACGCTTTTTTATACAGCCATACATGCGACAGGGCTGCCAGCAGAATTCCGATCAGCGCAATAACCACATAGACGCCGATCAGCTTTGAGGCCAGCGATACGACATCCGCAATATGATACGTCACCGTCCAGGTATCACCGTACGCGATCAGCCCGACCACCACTGCCAGCGCATAAGTGATCGTGATCGCGAAAAACGCCTTCCACATTTCCAGCGTCAGGTAATCATCAAACCAGTAATTCCGGGTGATGAAGCTGTAACGGGGATTCTTTTTTTCTTCCATGGCCAGGCGCGCCATTATCGCAACCTTGTCCTTTTGCAGCATAGTTTCCTCCCTTTCGGCAGATAGACATAGCTGTGTAGTAGTATAACATAAAACTTCAGGGAATAAAAGAAAAAAAGTCCCTCTCCGCCTGATTTGCAGGCCGGGAAGGACTTTTTTGCAAAGTCTCGACGTTATGCTCTCTGAATGTCCAGAATTTTGAAATGAATTTCGCCGATCGGCGCTTCCGCGATCACCGCATCGCCTACACGGTGGCCCAGCATGGCATGACCGATCGGGGACTCATTGGAAATCTTTCCCTGCAGCGCGTTGGCTTCCGAAGAACCGACGATATGGAAGACCTGTTCGATTCCGCGGGTCTCGTTGAAAACGGTTACGGTATGGCCGACATTGACGGCATTCTCGTCGATATCATCCGTATCCACCACGACCACATTCTTCAGGATCGCCTCCAGCTCCGCGATCCGGGCTTCGATATGCCGCTGTTCCTCTTTGGCGGCATCGTATTCGGCGTTTTCGGACAGGTCGCCCTGCTCTCTCGCCTCTTTGATTTTCTGCGCAATATCCTTCCGGCGGTTTATTTTCAGTTCGTTTAATTCAGACTCCAGTTTCGCCAGTCCGTCTTGTGTCAGAACCTGTTTTTCCATGTTACCAATTCCTTTCCGCAGGGCAAACCTAATTCCTGCAACGCGGGACATTATACTTTAGCCGCGCCCGTTTGTCAACCGGAAAAAGCCTGCAAAAATGCTTCTATGTCTTCCCTGCAGCTGAGCGAGGAAGCCAGTTTCCTGAGGGCTGCGCCGCCCGTCATACCGGCCGTATACCAGGCCAGATGCTTTCTCAATTCGCGGCAGCCTACGTATTCGCCCTTCTCTTCCAGTTCCCGCTCTGCGTGGCGGCGGATCATTTCGGCCGCCTCCTTTCGGGACGGGCGGGCCGGAACGGGCCGGCCTTCCCAGGCTGCCCTTATTTCACGGAAAATCCAGGGATTGCCCCGCGCCGCGCGGCCGACCATGATCCCGTCGCAGCCTGTCTCTTCCCGCATTCTGAGTGCCGCTTCGGCGCCGTCGATATCCCCGTTGCCGATCACAGGGATCGAAAGTGCCTCCCTGATCTCCCGGATCCGGCTCCAGTCGGCCCGGCCGCTGTAAAGCTGGCTGCGGGTCCGCGCATGCACGAACACAGCTGCGGCCCCGGCTTCCTCCGCGATCCGCGCGATCTGAAGGCCGCAGATCTTATCCTGTGTTACACCGATCCGCATTTTTACGGTCAGCGGTTTTTCCAGTGCGGCGCTCATCGTACGAACGATCTCCCGCACCAGCTCCGGCTTTTCCAGCAGGGCAGAGCCTTCGCCGTTGTTTACGATTTTCGGCATGGGACAGCCCAGATTGAGGTCGATAAAATCATAGTCGTCCTGGAACCGGACCGCCATCGCGGCCAGGATCTCCGGATCCGAACCGAAAAGCTGCAGACCAAGCGGCGCTTCATCCGACGGCTGCCGCATCAGGGCAGCCGTCCCGCGGTTGCGGTAGTACAGCGCCTTGGCGCTTACCATCTCCGTCACGCAGGCAGCGGCTCCCGTCTCACGGCAGATCCGCCGGAAGGCGCCGTCCGTAACGCCCGCCATGGGGGCCAGAAACAGCGGTGTTTCGATTGTCAGCGCGCCGATCTTCACGCCTGCCCTCCGAAAAAAGCCAGATAGAAGGCTTTTAGCTGCAGGAACAGGACTTCCTTTTCCCGCTGCAGGCGGGAGATCTCCAGGCCGGCCTCGATCTCGTCATAGTAAATATCGCCTGCCGGCGGCAGAACCTTTATCTGCGGCTCGCCGTCTTCCGAAAACACGATCAGGATCGTGCCGCCCACATGTTCCGCAAAGAGCACGAGAGCTGCTTTCAGCTCTTCCTGCACCGCTCCGGGCAGACGGTCATAGCGAGGATTGAAATAATACTTCTCCGCGTCTCCGTTCGCGCCGCACAAAACCAGTTTTTCATTCATATCCGAACAGTCCTTTTGCCTTGATTCTTCCCGGATCATAGCATATCCGGACACTTTCTTCAAGACAGCCCGTCCTCTTCCGGGCTCCGGTAAGCCACACAGCGGTCAAACAGCACTTCGCGTCCGGCCGCGTCTTTCCCCGGGTCAGCCAGCGAAACGACCCAGGCCGCCAGCAGGCCGGCCGCAAAACCGGGGATGATCTCGTAGATCCCGGTTCCTCCCAGAAACAGCAGCCAGAGAATATCCACTGCCGCACCGCAGACGATCCCGGCCGCCGCGCCGCGCAGGCTCAGCTTCTTCCACCACAGACTGAGAAGCAGGACCGGTCCGAAGGCGGCGCCGAAAATCCCCCAGGCGTTCTCCACCAAATTCATGATCGTCCCGCTGTCCGGATCGGCCGCCAGCAGCAGCGCCAGGCCGGAAATGACCAGCACGACCGCACGGCCGGCCAGCAGCATCTCCTTATCTGAGCTCTTCCCGCGCCGGATCAGCGGCTTATAAACGTCACTCGCAAAGGCCGAAGAGGCTGCCAGCAGCTGGGAATCTGCCGTACTCATGGCACCGGCCAGAATAGCACTGAGCAGCAGTCCGGAGATCAGGCCCGCCCAGGGTCCCTGAAAGAGACGGCGGACCATCGTGATGAAGATCGTCGAGCTTTCTTCTCCCTCTCCCAGATACAGATGCGCCGCGACTGCGACCACCAGCGAAAACAGCAGGATGAACAAGGTCCAGGCGATCCCGATCCGTGAGGCTTTTTTCAGTTCCTTCTCCGAGCGGATCGCCATAAAGCGGATAATGATATGCGGCATGCCGAAGTAGCCCAGCCCCCAGCCAAGTCCGGACAGGATATCCTTCCAGTCTGCCGTCAGGGACCAGAAGCCGGCCGGAACCGTTCCGCCCTCCGGGCCGATCATGCAGAGTGCCGCGATAGGAGCCGCAAACAGCGCGCCGAGCATCAGCAGGCCCTGAAAGAAATCCGTCCAGCAGACCGCCTGAAAGCCGCCCAGAAAAGTATAGGCAACAATAATCAGCGCGGCGCCGTACATGGCCAGCTTTTCATCGACTCCCAGCACCGTGTGGAACAGGGTCCCGCAGGCCTTGATGCCGGAGGCGGCATAGACCGTGTAGGCGATCAGGAAGATCGCCGCACAGATCAGCCGCAGGGACGGGCCTTTGGAAAGAAAACGGGCGCTCAGATACTGCGGGATCGTAATGGAATCCCCGCAGCAGATGGAAAAGCGCCGCAGACGGGGTGCTACCAGGACCCAGCTTAAGGCATAGCCGATCATCAGCCCGATCGCGATCCAGCTCTTGCCCATGCCGAAGCTGTAAACGGAAGCCGGCAGGCCCATCAGCACCCAGGCGCTCATATCCGAGGCACCGGCCGAAAGGCCGGAGACCCAGGCTCCCATCTTCCGGTCGCCCAGGAAGAAGGCTTTTTCTCCGCCCTTCTGTCCTTTTAAGAAGAAAACGACGCCCACCCCCAGCATCACCGCCAGGTAGAGGATCATAACAATCAGCTCCGACAAATTCATCTTTCAGTCTCCTTTCCTCTTGACAAATAAATATTTATAATGTACAATATTAATATATTTAATCTGTATGGGCGCATCATACGCCCGCCGGCAAGAAAAAGCAAGAGGTTTTTTCGATGGATACAAAAAAATATGAAATTCTGGAAAAAGTGACGGATCTTTCCTCCCTGACACTGGCGGCGGAGGCGCTCGGTCTGACCCAGCCGGCCGTCAGCCATATCCTCGCGGGGCTGGAGGAGGAATTCGGATTTCCCCTGATGCGCCGCAGCCGGACCGGCGCCCGGCTGACCGCAGAGGGGGAGCGGCTGATGCCGCTGGTACGCGACGTCCTGCGGGCTCAGGAGCGGCTGGACCAGACAGTCTCGGATATTCGGGGCCTGGCCGCCGGCACGGTCCGGATCGCGACCTTCACGAGCGTCGCCGTGCACTGGCTTCCGGCAATCATGAAGGAGTTTCAGCAGCTCTATCCGCAGATCTCCTTCACGCTCTTCAACGGCGACTATCACGACGTGGACCGCTGGCTTGCGGACGGCAGCGCCGATCTGGGTTTCGTGACACTGCCCTCTTCGCTCGGCTGCGAGTGCATTCTGCTGAAGGAAGACCGGCTGATGGCCGTCCTGCCGCCGGAGCATCCGCTGGCGGAAAAAGCGCTCTGCCCGGTGGACGAGCTGGCCCGGCAGCCTTTCATCAGCCTCCCCGAGACCTCAGACAATGATGTGCGGCTGGCACTCAAAAAAGCGGACATCCGTCCGGAGATCCGCTTTACTACCAAAGATGACTATGCGATCCTCGCCATGGTCAGCCAGGGGATGGGCGTCAGCGTCATCCCGGAACTGCTGCTGGAAGGAACGTCGCAGAACATCGCGATCCGCCCGCTGGATCCGCCTTCGAGCCGCCTGCTGGCGCTGGCTGTTCCGGCCGGGGAAAAAGCCGGGCCCGCCACGCGCCGCTTCGCTGAATTCGTGAAAGAGTGGGTACAGAAGAAAGAATAAGCACAAAAAAAGAGCTGCCCGGACGGGCAGCCCTTTTTGATCGGTCCTCAGTCCACCGTGTACGGCAGCAGAGCAAGGTTGCGGGCACGCTTGATCGCGGTCGTGACCATGCGCTGATGTCTGGCGCAGGTACCGGTCACCCGACGGGGCAGAATCTTGCCGCGTTCGGAGATGTACTTGGACAGACGGTTCACATCCTTGTAATCGACTTCACCTTCCGCACCGCAGAAGGCGCAAACTTTTTTCTTTCTGCGCAGCGCAGTGTGCTTTCTGGGCGCCGCCGCTTTATCTGTCTTGGTAAATGCCATGGTAATACCCTCCTGACTTAGAAATTAAACGGAAGCTCTTCGTCGTCCATGTTGTCCGGCAGATTCATAAATCCGTCGCTTACCGGATTGGACTGTCTTCCCTGGGGTTCACTGCTCTCGCTGCGGCCGCCGGAAGAAGCATTTTTGCTCTCCGCAAACTCGATCTCTTCGGCAATGATCTGGACCGCCTGGACCTTCTGTCCGTCACGGTTCGTGTAATTGTCGTTCTGGATCCGACCGCTCAGCAGGATCTTGGTCCCCTTCTTTAAATACTTCTCAACGAATTCTCCCTGCTTGCCAAACGCGGTGCAGTTGAAGAAATCGGCCTCTGCTCCGTCCTGACCGCGGCGGAAGCGGCGGTCAACCGCAATACTGAAGCGAGCGATCGCGGTGGCGGATTCCCCGGCAGAATAACGTACTTCCGGGTCACGGGTGAGACGCCCCATTAAAATAACCTTGTTCATGTTCTCCTCTTTCTCTTACTCGTCCTGGCTGATGCACAGGAAACGAATGACCTGTTCCATCAGGCGGACATTTTCTTCCACCTGAGCAGGAGCAGATGTTTCAGCCTCGAAACGAATGAAGGAATAGTAAGCTTCGCTCATCTTCTGGATCTCATAAGCCAGCTTCTTCTTTCCCCAGTCGTCCACGTTGGTGATGGTACCGCCGGCACGGGTAATGAAGCCCTGCACCTTTTCAAGGGCAGCAGCTCTTTCCTCATCCGTAATGGCAGCACTGAGAACAACGGCTAATTCGTACTTGTTCATGCTAAACCTCCTTTTGGACTTTTGGCCTTTCCCTCGGGAAAAGCAAGGATTGTGATATGTCACAGGTGAATATATTAGCACCCGGTCAATCAGATTGCAAGCGTTTTTTTCAAGGAAATATCAGGAAAAAGGTGTCCCGCAGGCACCTTTACAGGCAGACCTTCGAAGCATAGGCGGCAGCTGCAAGCAAAAACGTCAGAACCAGCTTCAGTCCGCCGCGTTTTACGGCGCCTTCACCGCCCCTTACATACTCGCCCACGGCACCGATCAGATAATACAAGGCGCCGCCGCCAAAGATCAGATACACATAGTGAAGCGTGCCCTTCACCAGGCTGAGCACGCCAACTGCAATCAGCAGCACGCTCAGCAATACATAGAGCACATTTTCAAGGGTATCCAGCTGTTGAACTCTTCGTCCCATAAAGCCTCTTTCAGCGGAGAGAAGCTGTAAGCCGGGTTCTGTCTTAGATGATCATCTGTCTAGGCCGCCCGTTGCCGGACGGCTCAAGCGCATTACCCGGAGACAGACGGGCCGCCTTATGTCCCCTGTTATGCTTGCTTCGGATGGGGTTTACAGAGCACCGCCCGTTACCGGACGGCCGGTAGTCTCTTACACTGCCTTTTCACCCTTACCGGATCGCTCCGGCGGTATCTTTCTGTTGCACTTTCCCGGGAGTCGCCTCCGCCGGACGTTATCCGGCATCCTGCCCTGTGAAGCCCGGACTTTCCTCGTGACAGGGGACGAACAGCCTGTATGCCGTCTGCCCGCCGTCCCGCGATCATCCGCTTTTCTCCGCAGGCGAAGCATAGCACGGTTTTGGGGAAAAAACAAGTGGTAACCTATCTTCCTCCATAGGGGGGAGGACAGGTTACCAGCTCCAATACTTACAAATATATCAATATTATCAGATGATGCCCTGTCTTTTTCCTCCCTGCTGCAATGGTGTGCTGTTTTTACCTCTCCCCGCCAGTTGTCAACGCCTCAGTTTTTCCACCGCTTCCCTGAGCAGACGGCAGCCCTCGACGATATTTTCGTAGCTGTTGGCAAAGGACATTCTGAGATACCCCTCTCCGCCCGAGCCGAAAACATCACCGGGCACCAGCGCGATACCGGCGTTTTCCAGCAGATAGTCCGCCAGCCAGGCCGAGGTCTTTCCCAGCTTCCTGCAGTTGATAAAGATATAGAAGGCGCCGTGCGGCTTCACGCACGACAGACCGGGAATCGCGTTGATGGCAGCCACCGCATAATCCCTGCGGCGGGTGTATTCCTTCACCATCTCTTCGACCTCGTTCCCTTCATTGTTCAGCGCCACTACGGCAGCCGACTGCCCGAAGGAAACCGCACAGACCGTATTGTGCTGATGGAACTTGTTCAGTTCTCTGATCAGATCTTCCGTCGCCGCCACGTATCCGAGCCGCCAGCCGGTCATCGAATAGGCCTTGGACATGCCGTTTAAGGTAAAGGTCCTCTCCTTCATGCCGGGCAGGGACGCAATGCTGATGTGCTTCGCACCGTCATAGATCAGACGCTCATAGACCTCGTCGGAGATCACATAGAGATCGTTCTGAACGGCGATCTCGGCCAGTCCCTTCAGCGTTTCCTCCGTCAGCACACCGCCGGTCGGATTGTTCGGTGTCACAATCACAATCGCCTTGGTCTTCGGCGTGACCTTTGCGCGGATCTCTTCCAGATCCATCTGATATTCGGTTTCCTCTTTCAGCTCATAGGCCACGGGAACCGCGTCCAGCAGGCGGGGAACATTTACATAATTCATCCAGACCGGATCCGGAACCAGGATCTCATCGCCTGCATCCAGAATAACGGTCAGCACCGTAAGAACCGCCTCCGAAAGGCCCGCCGTGATCAGGATCTCCGTCGCCTTGTAATCCAGATGGTTCTCCCGTTTCAGCTTGTCCGCGACCGCCTGCCGCAGAACCATCGTCCCGAAATTGGAGGTATAGAACACATCGCCCGCCTCCAGACGGCGGATCGCTTCCTTCTTGATATACTCCGGCGTATCGAAATCGGGCCGGCCGATCTCAAAATGGATGACTTTCCGGCCTTCGCGCTCCATCGCGAGGGCCTTCTCGTTAACTTTTCGAATACCCGAGGGAACCAGCCGGTCCATGCGGGATGCAATCTTTCTGGCCATTATCATGCCTCCGTTCCCTGTTTTTAAAAATACTTGCGAAAGCTGTTCTTTTTCGGACTGCCCGCTTTTTTATTTTATCGGATTCTTCCGGCTAAAACAATCTTTTTTTCGGCCGCAAACCGTTTTTCGACGCTCTTGTTTCCTGTGCCGTTCCGTTGTATTATGATACCGATTTCCCCATCCTCTTTCTGTTTAAAGGAGACCTGTATGCTTCAGTCATTTTTCACTTCCGTCAGCTCTGTTCTGGTCATTCTGGTTCTGACAGCAACCGGATACTTTTTAGGGGCTGCGGGCTGGATCAAAAAAGAGCATAAGGATTGTCTGAGCAAAATCCTGATCGACGTTTTCGTCCCCTGCAACTGTCTGTACGGAATGCTGACGCATCTGGATCGGGACATGCTGCTGGCATCGGGGATCTACCTTCTGATCCCCCTGGCCGCCACGCTGGTTAATTATCCGCTTGGCTTTCTGGCTGCGAAGCTGCTCCGGCTCCCTCACAGACATGTGGGGATCTTTATTCTGCTGACCGCCACCTCCAACGGACTGGTTGTCGGTCTTCCCATGTGCAGCGAACTGCTCGGAGAAAGCACGACACCTTATGTCATGCTCTACTATATCGTCAGCCACACCATGCTCTATGTCGTCTCGGTCGGAATCGCCCGGACGACCATGAGCGAAGGCAAGGAAAAGCTGAATATCGGAAAAACCCTGCTCGATGTCTTAAAATCACCGGCGGTTATTGCGGTCCTGCTCGGGATCGTCCTGCTGCTGTTCGGAGTGAAGCTGCCGGCTCCCGCCATGAATTATCTGAAATACATGAGCGGCGCCGTGGTTCCGCTGGCCATTATTCTTTCCGGCTATGTGATTTACAGCATCGGCTTCAAATCGATGCGTCTGAACCGGGAAACGGTCGGGGTCCTGATCTTCCGCTTCCTGATCGCGCCTGCAATCGCCTGGGGCTTCTGCCTGCTCTTCGGAGCGGAAGGGCTCGGATTAAAGGTCAACCTGATCCTCGCCGCCATGCCTTCGGTCGCGATCTCGGTCGTAACGGCCGCCCGCTACGGAAATCAGGATGATGAGATGTTCGCTTCACAGGGCTTTGCATGGACCAATCTGGCTGTCTTTGCGGTGACCCCGGTCCTGATGCTGCTGATATAGAGCCGTTTCGGGAACAATTCGGGCTGTTTCGGGAACAGCCCCCACTTGAAATGTAACAAAAATCTGTTATAATAACGATATTATTTCTGAAAGCGAAATACGGAGGATTTATATGCCTATTCCCAAACGTTCGGAAGTTCCGGAAGAATTCACCTGGGACGTCAGTCATATTTTCCGTGACGAAGCCGCCTGGGAGGAAGCCCTGCAGGAATTCGGGGCTTATCCCGAAAAGGTCGCTGCTCTGGCCGGTCATCTGAATGACAGCGCTGCCGTGCTGCTGAGTGCCTTTACCCTGCAGGACGAGATCGAAGTCAAAGCCGGCATGCTCTACGGCTACGCCAGCCTCTGCAGTGATGTCAACACGGCCGACAGCCATTTTCAGGCCATGCGCAGCAAGGCACGCAGCGCGCTGATCGCCCTGGGCGGTGCCGCCGCCTTTTTTGAGCCGGAATTAATGTCCGTTCCGGCAGAAACACTAGAACGCTTCTATCAGGAAGAGCCGAAGCTTCTGACTTACCGCCGCGTCATAGACCGGATTCGTCACAAAGCCGATCATATCCTGGATCCCGCCTCCGAACAGCTGCTGGCCCAGGCCCGGGAAATTGCCGGAGCCCCGGATCAGATCGGCAGCATTCTGCGAAATGCCGACCTGCGTTTCCCGTCCGTCCCCGATGCGGACGGCCAGGAACACGAACTGACCAACGGGTCTTTTGTGCCTCTGCTGGAAAGCGCCGACCGTGTCCTGCGGAAAAATGCCTTCGATGCCTATTACAACCGTATGGGCGAACTGAAGAATACCATCGCGGCCACCCTGGACGCCCAGTTCCGCCAGCTGAAATTCTTTGCGAATGCCCGGCATTACGGCAGCACACTCGAAGCCGCCCTGGACCAGACCGAAGTCCCGACCGCGGTTTATCACAACCTGATCGAAGCCGTTCACGGCAACCTCGACAAGATGTACCGCTACGTGGCTCTCCGGAAACGTCTGCTGGGCGTGGACGAGCTGCACATGTACGATGTCTACCGTCCGGTGATCGGCGGCAGCGCGCGGGTCATTCCCTTTGCGGAAGCGAAGGAAACGGTTCTGAAAGCGCTGGCCGTTCTGGGAGATGACTATACCGCGCTGCTTCAGCGCGCTTTTGACGAGCGCTGGATCGATATTTACGAGAACGAAGGAAAGCGCAGCGGTGCCTATTCCTCCGGCGGTGCCCGTCCGCACCCCTATATTCTGCTCAATCACAAGGATAACCTGGACAGCATGTTTACGCTGGCTCACGAACTGGGTCATTCCATGCACAGCTGGTACAGCAAGGAAAATCAGCCTGTCTGCACGGCGGATTACGTGATCTTCGTGGCCGAAGTCGCCTCCACCTGCAACGAAGTTCTGCTGATGCACTATCTGCTGGACCACACGGCAGACCGGCAGGAACGTGCCGCCCTGATCAACCATTTCCTGGACAGCTTCAAGGGTACGCTGTACCGCCAGACGATGTTCGCAGAGTTTGAGCTCATGATGGGACAGCTGGTCGAAAAGGGCGAAATGCTGACGGCCGACCTGCTCTGCGAAAAGTATCAGGAAATCAATGCGCTGTACTTCGGGCCGGATATGGAGAAGGATCCGGGCATCTCGCTCGAATGGGCGCGGATCCCCCACTTCTTCTACGACTATTATGTCTTCCAGTATGCCACCGGTTTTTCAGCCGCCGTGGCGCTGGCCAACCGCATTCTCAGAGAAGGTGCCCCTGCCGTCGAGGACTACAAGAAATTCCTGTCCGGCGGATCCAGCACCGATCCCGTCAGCCTGCTGAAGATCGCCGGCGTGGATATGAGCTCACCGGAACCGGTGAATGCCGCGCTGTCCTATTTCGGCGAACTGCTTGACGAGATAGAGAAACTGGTGTAAACCGCAATCAGTCGCCCACACCCGGCCGCCTTGCGGCGGCCACCCTCTCCCGCGTCCGGGAGAGGGCAAGGCAATAAAACAATATTAAAGGACAAGATCATGGACCAGAAAAAGATCACAAAACGTAACCGCATCATGTTCCCGCTCGGTACGGTCGGCCGGGATATGATGTACCAGCTCTTCACGAATTTCCTCTACACCTTCGTGCTTTTCACCAAGGGACTGAGCAAATCCCAGCTCACGGTCATCGCCGCCATCATGATTGCCGCCCGGGTCTTCGATGCTTTAAACGACCCGCTGATGGGCAATATCATTGACCGGACCCGTACCAAATGGGGCAAATTCAAGCCCTGGCTGGTCATCGGCATCCTGACCACCTCTCTGGTCATCTATGCTGCCTTCAACGTCAATCTGAAAGGATGGCCCTTCGTTATCTTCTTCGGGTTCATCTATTTCATGTACAGCATCACCTACACGATGCACGACATCTCCTACTGGGGCATGATCCCGTCCTTAAGCACGGATGCCGCCGAGCGCAACCTGCTCACCTCGCGCACCAATCTTTTCGCGGGCATCGGCGCCACACTGGCGACCGTTCTGATCCCGATGCTGACCGTCGGTACCATGACCATCGGACGCAGCACCGTGACCGCCTACGGAATCATTGCCGCTGTGGTCGCCGTCTTGGGTCCGCTGTTTCTGGCCTTCACCATCTTCGGTGTGCGGGAGAACCGTGATTACGAAAAGGAACCGGCCCCGAAGGTCAGCTTTAAGAAGATCATCAATACGATCATGGGCAACGATCAGCTGCGCTGGATCGTTCCGATCTTTCTGCTGCAGCAGATCGGCAACGGCTTCATTGTCGGCGGAATCGGCTCCACCTACATCTACTTCCAGTTCGGCTATGCCGGCGGTCTGTACAGCACCTTCTCCATTATCGGTATGGCAGCCACGGCTGTGCTCATGGTCCTGTATCCGGTGATCTCCGCGAAGATGCAGCGCAAGTCTCTCATGAAGAAGCTGCTGATCGCCTCCATGGCCGGCTACGTCCTGATGCTGATCGCCGGTCTGTTCAGTTCCGGACTGCAGAGCTTTGCCTTCCCGCTTCTTACGATCGGCTTTATGATTTCCAACCTGGGACAGTACGGTTTCTACCTGATCATGATGATCTCCATCCTGAACACGGTGGAATACAACGAATACAATACCGGGAACCGTGACGACGCCATTATTGCCGCGGTCCGTCCCTTCGTGACCAAGCTCGGCAGCGCCCTGATCATCGCGATCACGACCATCAGCTATCTGATCTTCAACGTGACCGATATCACGAAGCAGATCTCCGACCTCGAGCAGGCCGCGCAGGTCGATACGATCGGGGTCGTCGAAGAAGCCGCCCTGAAAGCGATCGAAGCAGACAAGCTGGCCAAGATCGAAAATGTCCTGAAAACCGTTACCAAGAGTCAGACAGTCGGACTGCTGCTGATCATGATCATCCTCTCCTTTGTCTTCATGCTGGCGACCTACATCCTCTACATGAAGCACTACAAGCTGGATGAGCCGGAATACGAGCGCATCTGCCGCGAGCTGGAGCAGCGGAAAGCCTGATTAACCGAAACTTGCCGGGGCCGATTTTGAATCGGCCCTCATCTTTATGAAAAAAAGGATCCTTTTTACAACTGTTCTACTTGCTGCGGCTGTCTGTCTGATGACAGGCTGCTCTGTTCTGGAGCTGCGCTCTCTGCGGAGCTGGAGTCATGCCAGCCTGTCCGGCAGCATTACAGCTGAAACGTCCCGGCCCGAACCGACGGAAGATTTCTATCTGTCCGTCAATTACGACCGGCTGCTTTCCATGTCGGAAGAAGCGCTGGGAGAAGACGGATGGACGGGACCGGGCGAAGGAGTCGCCGGGCGGATCGGAGAGGTGCTGGCGGACTGGAAGACGAACGGGCCGTCGGAAGAGATCCTTTCTCAGCTGACTGAAGCAGAGAAAAACAGCCTGAATGCCTGGATCAGCCTGCACCGGATCACCGCGCGCGGAGAAACAGACGGCGGACAAGCCTCCCGGGCTCAGCTTCAGACGGTCTTTTCCGAAATTGATTCCCTGTCTTCCTATTTCGGTCTCAGCCGCTGGATACGCACGGACAATGCCCTGTATTATGCCTCCGATCTGCTGCCGCTTTCCCTTTCCCGGAACAGCACCGATCCGACCGGCCGGAGCTGGCTCGTAACCGTTTCCTCTCCTCGCCTGGTCACCACGCTTTCATCCTGGACAGCCGACCGCCGCGCAGCGGTTCTGATCCTGCTGCAGGACGCAGGCGGCATGAGTACCGCCGCAGCCGAAACCTGCCTGCAGCAAGCCGAAGCCTACGAAAAGGCCATCCAGAACAGCTGCAGTTCGATCTCTTCGGATCTCTGCTACAGCCTGAACAAACTGCCCGACGCAGGTTTTCCGATGCTGAGCGACTATCTGGAGGCGCTGGGCTATACTTCTTCCTCCACGGTTTATTTCCGGCAGGAGCAGCCGCGCTGCCTGGCTTTTCTGGGACAGTTTTATTATCCCTCCTACCTGCCCGGGTTTCGGGCTTATCTTAAGCTGCATGCTCTGCTGACCGCGGAACCCGCGCTGATCGGCAGCGCCGACGATACGATCGACCGGGACTATTTTCCGCTTCTGGATCCGGCTTTTTCCCGGGTGTATTTTCAGGGCGAAGACATGGCCTGGCTTCGAAGCCTCTCCTCCAGTCTGATAGGCAGTTACAAAAACCTTATTACGTCCACCGGCTGGCTGTCGGACTCCACCCGTACGGAAGCCATCCGCAAGCTGGAGCAGCTGCAGACGGTTGAACCGGAGGGGATCCTGCCGGACTGGAGCGGACTGAAAATCCCGGAAAACAGCGGCTGCCTGAGTGCTTTCCGGACGGCTGCCCTGTATACGGCCAAAGCGGCTGCTGCCGCCACGCGTCAGCCCTGGGCCGGTACGTACCGAAACAAATCTGTCACGGTCAGTGCACAGGAATCCGAGATCTATCTTCCGAAGGAAAACCGTCTGAATCTCTACGCACTTCTTCTCCGGACAGAGGCGGCGACAGGCTGTGCCTTTTCAGCGCTCTCGGCAGAAGAAAAATGGGCCGTCGCCGGAACGCAGCTTGCCCGCGAAATCTGCCGCGTCTTTGACGAAAGCGGTGCCGAAACCGACTCTTTCGGTACTTCCCGTGACTGGTGGGCCGAAGAGGAACACACGGCCATCCGGACAAAGCAGGCCGATCTGCTCTCCTATCTGACTTTCAAGCTGCCCGACGGACTCTGCGAAGCTGCCTCGGAGGAATCGGCTTCTGCCCTGGCAGAACGGTTCCGGACCGAGCTTTCCGCCGATATCAGCGGCATGCAGACTGTTCTGAATCTGACCGCCCGCGAAAGTACTTTCAACTACCGGACCTTTTTCAAAGCCTATGCGGCCGCGCATTTTGAATACTATACCACTGAAGGACTCGCCATGCGGCTCCAGGCCGCTCAGGTCCCGGAATCGGTCCGTGTCAACACGATTCTGACCCAGTGCCCTGTTTTTCAGGAGACCTTCCGGACCTCCGTCGGCGATTCCATGTACGTTCCCGAAGAAGCAGTCTGCCGGCTCTGGGGGACCAGCGATCCCTTCCGGGAGCGCAGTTTCCCTGTTTTCCGCGACCAGACCGAAAGTACCGAACAGGTAACCGTCCGTTACTTCAGCGATCAGCCGCAGATCGCCTGCATGGATGTAGCCGAATACTACCGCCGCTTCGTCCTTTCCGGGACGGAAGGCTTAAGCGGTCTTCGCGTCAGCCGGACAGGCAATATCTTTGAACTGACCGCCGATGACGGAAGTCAGGCTGTCATCGATATCGATGCGGGCACGCTCTCCTCCGGTGATCTGTCTGCCTTTATCGAGATGCCGTTTTACAAACAGCAGCTCTCCTATGGGAGAACCGATCCCTGGTTCCCCTTCCTGCGGACCGAAAGCGTCACGGTTTCGCCGGTCAGGACCAAAAACATTACGCTTTCCTTTAAGGATTACGGCATTCCGGTCTATGCGGACGGTGAAGCGGTCTATCTTCCGGTTGCCACACTGGCAGATCTGTTCTGCGATTACCGTTGCTTCCATGTCTTTTTCAACGGCGACGCCTTCTACACTTACGATGAGCTGAACAATATCCAGCATACCAATGCGAAGGATCTGGTGTTTACTTACCACCGCCCGATCTTCGCTTCCGGCGTCCGCAAGAATGATATGGCCGACTTTGCATACCGTGAGCTCTGCTTCTCGGTTGATTCTTTTTACGGCTATCCGGGAAGCGCGCCGATCGAGGCACTGCTGAAGGAAAAAGGACTCGACCGGACACTGCGTGAAGACGATCCTGAAATCCATTCGCTGCTGCTTTCTCTCAACTGGGACGATTATCAGACCGGCCTGTATCTGCTCTTCAACTATCTGATGGACGACGGCGGACATACGCGCTACAACGACCTGGATCCGACCCACGGCAGAACGCTGGAAGCCGCCTGTCAGGAGGATATCGCGCCACGCCTTCTCCCGTCTTACGAACAGTCAGCCGTACTGCGGGCCCGGGAAGCGGCGCCTCTGCTGTCCGAGAAATACGCTGTTTACGGAGAAGCCGCCTATACGGAAGCAGGCGACACGGCGATGGTCACAATCAACAGCTTCACGGTCGATTCCGAGGGCTGGATCCGATACTATGCCGGAGAAGGCCCGCTGCCGGTTGAGACCGATACCCTGGCGCTGGTCGCCGATTCGCTTCGCTGGGCTCAGCAGAACCCGGATATTAAGCAGTTTGTCATCGATCTGACCCACAACGGCGGCGGAGAAGAACGGGCGCTGCTGGCTATCTTCTCCCTGCTGACCAACCGCAGCTGTCTGACCGAATACGACCGGCTGAAAGGGCAGCTTATCCGTACCGAATACACGGTGGACCGAAATTTTGACGGCATATTTGACGAGCGGGACGATGCGGTACACTACGATTTCCGCTTTGCTGTCCTGACCAGCCGCCTGTCTTTCTCCTGTTCCAATCTTCTGGCTTCCTTCTGCCGCGAAAACGGGATCCTGCTGCTCGGTCAGACCAGCGGCGGCGGCAGCTGCAGCTGCCGTTTTGCCCAGACAGCCGACGGGCTGGCCATCCGCTTCTCCTCGGTCCAGCGTTTCCTGACCAGTCAGGGCGAATCCATCGAAACCGGCGTCCCGACCGATCTTCCGCTCGCGAGGACCGGGGCCAACGGGCAGGAATACTATGACGGCTGCCTGGATCTGGCCCGCATCGGAGACCTGATCCGCCAGTATTACCAAACAAAAGAGGCGCCGTAAGGCGCCTTTCCTGACAGGAATATTTGTTTTTCCGTTCCGCTTTACAAACGGATCAGCTTCACGGTTTCCACAAACCGATCTTTCAGAGCCCTGATATCCGCCATGTGCGGCTGGGTCAGATGGACCTTCTGCTTTTCTTCCGAAGTCCATTCCTCATAGAGATACAGCTCATTGGCCGCTCCTTCTTCGGGGCGGTATTCATACTGCAGGCATCCGTCCTCCGCGCGGACCTTTTCCGGCGCGCCGCTGGCTTCCAGCGCCTCATAAAACGCCTGCTTCATACCTTCCTTCGTGTAATAAATGACTTGCAGTTTCATCGTTTCTCCTTTCGGGGAGCTTACTCCCTCCGCCCCTTCGGGGCACCTCCCTCAGGGAGGGAGGCTGTCCGGTCCAGACTCTTTTTCCAGCGGCCGGTCCGGTATTCCAGCCACGAAATGACCGCGTTGACCGCCCAGCCGATCGGAACAGCATACCACACCCACTGGATGCCGTGTGAAGGAGCCATAAAAGTCGCCACCAGCACACGGATGCCAAGGTTGATCAGGTTCGCGATCGTAAAGACCAGCGTGTCGCCGCTTCCGCGCAGGACGCCGTCTACCGACTGTTTGACGGCAAACAGCATATAAAACGCGCCGGTGAAAGCCATGTAGCCCATCGCGGTAGAAAGGGCTCCGTCGCTGCATTCATCGCCCAGAAACAGCCGGGCCAGGCCTTCGGGCAATCCGACCAGCAGCAGGGCAATCAAAGCCGAGACGATTGCTCCGAGCGTGAGGGCAGCCCTGAGTCCCCGCGGGACCCTCTCCGGCTTCCCGGCACCCAGATTCTGGGCGGTAAACGTGCTCATTGCGACCGCCGCGCTGGTCATAAAGGTCACGCAGACGCCTTCCACACGCATGGCAGCGGAAAAGCCCGCCATGACCTCGGTATCGAAGCTGTTCACGACTGCCTGCACAAACAGATAACCGACCGTGATCGTGGACTGCTGCAGAATAGACGGCAGTGCGATCCGCGCCATCTCCCGGAAAGACGTACCGTCGAAGCGGCGGCCCTTTTCCCGGCTGATCCCGCTCTGAACCCGCAGGAAAACCGCAAAGGAGAGAGCGGCAGACAGCCCCTGTGCGATCAGGGTCCCCCAGGCGACGCCTTCCACGCCCATGCCCAACACTGCCACAAAGAAATAGTCGAGGCCCACGTTGAGCAGGGAAGAAAAGATCAGGAATCCGAGCGGGATCCGGCTCTTGCCCAGGGAGTTGAATACCGCAGACAGCACGTTGTAGAGGAACAGGAACGGAAAGCCCAGGAAATAGATCTGCAGGTAAGCCGTTGCCTGATCCAGGATCTTCTCCGGCGTTCCGAGAACGGTCAGAATCAGCCGGGAGCCGAACAGCCCGAGCATGCCCATGCCCACGCTGAGCACCAGAAAGCTCAGGATGGCCGTGGAGATCGCGGTTTTCATCTCCGCATAGCGGTGGGCACCGAAATTGCGGCCTACGATAACCGAAGCTCCTACACCGCCGCCGATCGCCACACAGATAAAGACGTTCGTCAGCGCGTTGCAGGCACCGATCGCCGCGAGCGCATTCTCGCCGACCATCCGGCCCACGATCACCGAGTCCACGGTGATATAGAACCGCTGGAACAGGTTGCCGATCATGATCGGCAGCATGAACACCAGCAGCGCACGCCAGGGCTGCTTTTCGGTTAAATAATCTATATTTTTCTTCATACCCCGAATACGCTGCCGCCTATGAACTCCTTCAGCAGCGAGTTCTGCGGTACCAGCGTGGAATCCAGCGACAGGAAATAGTCTAGGAAGCGCAGCAGGCGATGCGCTTCGATAAACTCCGGTGCATCCTCCGGAATACCGAACAGCAGCTGCTCGGCATACGATTTCAGCACGGAAAATTCATAGACCAGGGCGGAATTGAAGACCACGTCCGCGCTTTCCTGGAACGGGATGATGTTCTTTTTCTCTCCGCGCCGAACCGAATTCCAGCGGGAAATGGTCTCCTGCGCCGTATAGCCGCGGGTCCGTGCGTCGCGGATGATCCGCCGCAGCAGGCGGCCGTCGGAGGTCGGGATCCGGTTATGCTCATCGATATTCGTCTGCGTCAGCGCGCTGATATAGATCTTGAACTTGTTCTCGCGCGGGATCTTTGCCGAAAGCCGTTCGTTCAGACAGTGGATGCCTTCCACGACCAGGATATCTCCCTCGCCGAGCTTCAGCGTATTGCCGCGGTATTCGCGGGAGCCGGTCTTGAAATTGAAGGTCGGCATCTTCACTTCTTCGCCGTTTAAGAGCGCGACCATGTCGTCGTTGAAGCCCTTGATGTCCACGCCTTCGATAGATTCGAAGTCGTACTCGCCGTTCTCGTCACGGGGCGTAAATTCGCGGTCCACGAAGTAATTGTCCACCTCGATCGGATGCGGCGTTAAGCCCTGGCCGCGCAGCTGGACCGAGAGCCGGTGCGAAAAACTGGTCTTGCCCGAAGATGAGGGGCCGGCAATCAGCACGCACTTAATGGCCGGATTCGAGGCGATCTGAGAGGCGATCTTGGCGATATCCATCTCCTGCCGCGCCTCCGCCATCAGGATCATCTCAGCCGCACCGCCCGAGGCAATCTTTTCATTGATCTCGCCGACCGTGCCGATCCCCATCGTCTCAGCCCAGTGCGAAGAAGCCTGCAGCGTATCGAAAATCTTCTGCTGCGGCTCGAACAGCGCAACTTTCTCCGGATCTTCCTGTTTGGGCAGAAGCAGGGCCAGCCCGCTCTCGTACGGGACCAGATCGAAAGCTTTGATATAGCCCGTGGACGGGACCATAAAGCCGTAGTAATAGTCTACGTAATCACCGATCGAATACACGTTGACGCCTGAGTGACGACGGTAGCGGAACAGCTTCTCACGGTTGGGCATCCCGTGCTCCAGGAAAAAGCGGCGGGCCACATCCAGCTCTACATTTTTCTTCTTGACCGGCAGATCCTGCTCTACGAGTTCGCGCATCCGCTCCTTCACTCTGGCAGCCAGCTCTTCGGTCGGAGCGACATTGCCTTCCAGCTCCACATAATAGCCGTTGATGACGGAAAAACGAACAAATATCTTCTTCAGACCCGGGCCGGCCACCGCATTCAGAGCACTGCACAGAAGCATCAGTGCGCTGCGCTCGTAGGTCAGCATCCCGTCGCGCTCGCCGGTCGTAATAAACGAGACCATCTCGCTGCCGCGGGTGATCTTGTGCAGCTCCTTCAGCTTGTTTTCCGACCGCACCAGCACGATATCGTGATCGAAATCGCCCCGCACCATCTCGGCGATCTTCCGATAAGAAGTCCCGACCGGAACTTTCACGGTTCTGCCGTTGTTGTAGGTAATGGTAATCATATAAACTCCTTTATTCTCAGAACTCCAGCTCTTCCAGATTGAGCAGCGTTACGATATAGATCTTCAGGGCCTCGAGCAGTTCATCGAAAGAAGCCGCTTCGTTGGCTCCGTGGATGGATCCCACAAAGGCGGGGCGGAAGGCTCCGGGATGCGGATCCTCCGGGCCGAAGCCGACCGCATTCGGAAAATGACGGGCATAGGTGCCGCCGCCGATCGTATACGGCAGACCGCTCTCTCCGCTCACGGTATGATAGGCATCGAGACAGGCTCTCAGTTCCTTCGAAGCCGGATTCTTGTAGAACGGCGCTGCGGCCGGTCCCATTTCAATGAGGGCCACGCCTTCTGCCTGCGCCTGCAGCGCAGCCTGAAGCTTCGCTGCCGTCGTATTGGTCGGGAAGCGAAAATCCAGCGTCTGAACCAGGTGGGCATCTTCCGTATAAACCATACCGCTGACTACCGTCAGAGGCGTAAAGAAACCGTCGTCCGCATCTACGCCCAGAAGACTCCCGTCGGAGGCATGCGGCACCTTCACCGCGAAACGCAGGAACTCCGCTTCCTTCGGGGAGACCAGCTCATGCTCCAGCAGATAGTCTTCCAGCACACCGATCGCACTGATCGTTCCCTGCGGATGCGCCGCATGGCCGCCGATCCCGTGCGCCGTGATGTGCCAGAGGCCCATTCTTGCTTCTTCGACTTCGACGCCGTCTCCTTCCGGGGCAAATCCGGTCTGGATCCAGGCCTCTGCCTTGTCCGGCACCGCATTGTAGGCCATGCCGCCCTTCATTTCCACGATCTTTTCCAGCTCGCAGACCGAACGCATCCGGCCGTGCACAATTCCCTTCTCGCCGTTGATCAGCGGGAAGGAAGCATCCGGGCTGAAGCAGAACAGCGGAGCCGGTTCGACCTTCGTATAATGCTCCACATCCTCCATGCCGGTCTCTTCATTGGCGCCGAGCAGCGCCCGCACCGGATAGCGCAGCGTGCCGCCGTGTTCCTTCAGATATTTCAGTGCGTACAGCGTCAGAACCGCCGGTCCCTTATCGTCCATGATCCCGCGGCCGATCAGATAGCCCTCGCGTTCCGTCAGTGTCCAGGGATCAGAATTCCAGCCTTCTCCGACAGGCACCACGTCCACATGACAGATCGTGGCCAGATATCTGTCCGAATCGCCGCCGACCGAGGCGTAACCGATCTTATGATCCAGATCAACCGTGTCCAGCTCCAGCTCCCGCGCGATCGTCAGCGCCATATCCAGCGCCTTGCGCGGTCCCGGACCGAACGGAGCCTCCGGCATCGGCTCCCCCTGCACGCTGGGCACGCCCACCAGCCGGGTCATATCCCAGAGGATCGATTCCCTGTTTTCTTCAATAAAGTTATCAATCTGAACAAACAGATCCTGATTCATTTTTCTCCCTTTCCTTCACGCCGCCTGCAGCGGCACTCTGATATTAAATCATAGCATTTCAGGGGAAAAAAGGCAATAAAAAAGCGTCAGGGGATCCCGGCCCCCCTATGAAGGGGGCTAAGAACACAGCCGACTGGGGGTTGCACTTCTCTTTAAAACACTGTAAAATAAAAGCGAAGCTACAGCCACATTGTTTCGGGAGGACATCATGAGCTACGCAGACGAACGATTTATTGATAACTGCAAACAGATCCTGGCGACCGGCGTCTGGGATACTGACTATCCGGTGCGGCCTCACTGGGAGGACGGCACGCCCGCGCACACCATCAAATGCTTCGGCATCGTGAACCGCTATGACCTCAGCAAGGAATTCCCCATGCTCACCATCCGCCGCACGGCCATCAAATCCTGCACGGACGAGCTGCTCTGGATCTGGCAGAAGAAATCCAACAACGTGAAGGACCTGAATTCCCACATCTGGGATGCCTGGGCCGACGAGAACGGCACCATCGGCAAGGCCTACGGCTATCAGCTGGGCGTCAAGCACAAATACGCCGAGGGCTGGTTCGACCAGGTAGACCGCGTCCTGTACGACTTAAAGAACAACCCGACCAGCCGCCGGATCCTGACCAATATCTTCAACCACCACGATCTTTCGGAGATGGCTCTGTATCCCTGCGCCTACTCCATGACCTTCAACGTATCCGGCAAAAAACTGAACGGGATCCTGAACCAGCGCTCCAACGACATGCTGACCGCCAACAGCTGGAACGTCTGCCAGTACTCGCTGCTGCT
>JAEEGL013233694.1_pt1 | contig 26644 bp, 13 predicted proteins | sample 9134231 | NCBI WGS metagenome assembly JAEEGL01 (sample SAMN16246548, study PRJNA631951) | gut metagenome | biome: gut microbiome; feature: rumen; material: fiber-attached | host: Bos | place: Iran: Karaj | collected 2018-10 | reverse complement strand
ATCTTTGCAGTCCCGAAAAACAGAACGCGCGGATGGCGGAATTGGTAGACGCGCTACTCTCAGGAGGTAGTGTCCGAAAGGACGTGTCAGTTCGACTCTGATTTCGCGCACAGAAAAGGTGACCGTTAAGGCCACCTTTTTTGCTTTGATCTCTACAGGCGTAATGCCGATTCGGTGGAACCCATCTAGTTGATACACAGCCACTTATGACAGTATTTGGGATTACCGATAATCCCAAAGGATTTTACAACCAACTCACAATCAGGCAGTTAACCCCCACTCAATCGGCATTACCATGGGGGATTATTTCCCTGCCTCAAGCACCCAGCCGCCGCCTGGGGCCAGGTGAATGGTGATGAGGCCGGAGACGGCGGCTTCACTGCGGGTGAAGTCACGGCCGGCGCGGTGGGCGTTGGCGCCATCGGCAAAAATAACCGCCCTGCCATCACCTATGAAAGAAAGGTCCAGGGTTATATCCCTTTCCTCACGGCCGTTGAGTGCTCCCACATACCATCTGGAGCCCTTCCGGCGGGCCATTACCACGTACTCCCCTATCTTGCCGTCAAGGGCAATGGTCTCATCCCAAACCGTGGGAATGCCCGCGATGAAATCCGTGCATTCCGGTTCACGGAGATAGTTGCTGGGGGAATCGCAGAGCATAGTGAGCGGAGCGTCAAAGACCACATATTCCGCAAGCTGATGGCAGCGCGTGCCCTGGGACATAGGCTCAGAGTTTACGGGCCGATAATTCCCAAGCGCCGCATTTCTCATAGCGCCCTGGGTGTAGTCTGCCGGACCTGCCACAAGGCGGACGAAGGGGATGGTTACGTCGTAGGTAACCTGGTCTACATCAGGGGAAGCCCATTTCATATTCTCAAGGCCGTAGACACCCTCGTAGTTCACAATGTTGGGATAGGTGCGGTTAAGGCCGGTAGGAGGATAGGCTCCGTGGAAATCCACGGTCATATTGTACTTGGCGGCAGTAACTGCGGCGCGCTCATAGAAACGCACCATGTCCTGGTCGTCGCGGTCCATGAAGTCTATCTTCCAGCCCTTGATGCCCATCTGGGAATAGTAGGCACAAACGCCTTCCATATCCTTCCTGAAGGCATTGTACCCCGCCCAGAGGATAAGATCCACTCCCTTTGAAGCGGCATAACGGGCCAACTCTTCAATGTTGATCTCCGGCACCACCTTCATAAGGTCGTTCTGCCCGATGACGGCCCAGCCTTCGTCAAGAATCACGTACTCAATGCCCTTAGCCGATGCAAAGTCAATGTAGTACTTGTATGTTTCATTATTGATACCTGTTACAAAATCAACACCGTAAAGATTCCAGTCATTCCACCAGTCCCAGGCCACCTTGCCGGGCTTTACCCAGCTCCAGTCCACGGGCTCTGCGGGCTTTGCAAGGCGGTAAACCATATCACTCTGGGCAAGTTCTCTGTCCTCCGATGCCACAATCACAACCCTCCAGGGAAGTGTGGAAGTTTCACGGGCAATGTAAGGTTCCCGGGCAGTCACTATGCTCTGGAGCATATTGTGACCGCCTGCAACTTCCTCCTTGGGAACCGGGGCAAACACGGCGCGGAGCGTAGAGGATGCATCTGAATTGTAGAGGTACATTCCGGGGTAATTGCGGAGATCGGCCTCCGTAATACATAGCTTGACTCCGGAAGCGGCAACGGTGATAGGAAGGAAAGCAAGCCTTTCAGGATCCCAGCCGCTCACCGGAGAAACCGTGTACTGGGACTCGAAGGAAGACATAAACTGGCTTTCCAGAGTCTCCAGGTGCTGACTCACGTACGGAATATACGCATCCCAGTCCCTTGCAAATGAGAATGAGGCCGATTCACTTTTCACCGTAACGGCCTTTTCCGGGACAAAGCGGTATGCGAAGCCGTCGTTATACAGGCGGAACACTACGCTGAAGCCCTTTGCGGGAAGGATTACCTCATTGAAGCGGTCCTCAACCTTGGAACGCTTGAAAAGGATAGCGTCAATCTCCGTAGAAACGCTGCGCTTTTTGGCCGCGCGGAAACGGGTTCCAGCGCCCCAGACGGTGCCGTCCTGAAGCGTGATGCCAATCTCTGACGGCTGGATAAGTATTTCCCCGTCACGCTGAAGGGACCAGGTGAGCCGGGCCCCGGACTCGATTGTTGCGGTCAGGCGGCCGTCAGGGGAAGTGAAAGTAACGGGCTTGGCACCTGCTGCGGAAAGCACAGAGGCAAAAGCCAGGACAATGCAAAGAAAGTGTTTCATTTGGTATAGTGTTATCATTTGTTCTTTGAAGAGAGGATCCCGTCCAGCCTCAGGAGCTGCGACACATCCCACCATATGCTGTTGAGCCAGAAATCTTCAGAATTAGGCCCCTCCTCACCAAAATCTATCATAAGGGTAAGGATACGGCCTGAGGGCTCCTGGAAGCGTGTTAGGGAGCCAAGGAGGGCCTTTGCCTTTTCAAGGGCAAGCCTGTCCCCGTTATATTCATAGAGGGCAAGATAGCCGTCGCATACATCGGCAATGGAAGAGTCTACCGGGACGTCATAGAAGTACTGCTCACAGGCGTAAGGTGGGAAGGCGTTTACCCCCTCAAACTTATCCCAGTGCACAAACTGGTCTTCACTGAGGCGGATAAGGTCACAGGCATTCTTCACATCATCGGCGGTAGGCGAAGGATTTGTGAGAAGGTAGGAGGCATAGGGCGATGCCGTGAAATTGGTAAGGTTGGAGTAGGACTGGAAGTCGTCCCACATTGAGTCTTCAAACATACCGGAGAGGTCAAACTTAGGCAACGCTACGGCATTGATATAGGCCTCCGCCTTATCCCTTACTCCCGCATAATCCATTATGCCATACTGGGTTTCTAGCCTTCTCAGATACTTAAGGACGTGGGCGGGCCAAAGCCTGAAATGGCTCAGGGACTCTCCCGTTGCGGCATCTATCCTTATGGGCCAGGAGCCGTCAGGGTACTGAAGGCGGGAATAAGTGCGTGCAACGGAAAGTGACCGCTCCAGCCAGGTGGAATCTGACGTGGCGTCAAAAAGGTCCAGGAATGCCTCTCCTGCAACTGATGCCTCCAGGACCATCATCTTGGAAGCGTTGTTCTTTGTGACTCTGTAAACATATGTGGAAGTATCGGCCGGAGACATCCCGTAAGTGGGCGGCCAGCCCTCCAGCGGAGTCCCTTCCGGCTGAGAAAGGCTCACCATATATTTCGCTGCGCCAAGGGCGGCCGAAAGTGCCTCTTCCCTTAATTCAGGGAATTCCCTTGCCACCAGGCATTCCACGCGCACGGTTGCACCTACAATCTTACAGACATACGCGTTCATCACATAAGACAAATCCGGGGTGCTGCTATGCTGCCAGTGCCTTGTGGAAGGCATATTGTGGACATACATGATTGCATCCAGGGCCGTTTGCCTGTAACTCTTTGCGTGAGCGGGACCATCCGTCTTGAAGGGAAAATCGCGGATAAATTCACGCTTCCCTGCAAGGCCGATACTGTCCCCCGCGGCATCCAGCGCCACTACGTCAAGGACGCACTCCCCGGGAGGAAGCAACGCCCATACGGGGCCAAGGTCCTCCGTTGGGACACCGGCCAGGAAAGAAGCCTTTTCCACGCCCTTCTGACGCACCAGGTACTTATATTTCACCGCACCCTCAACGGCAGGAAAGCCGAAGGCCGGCGCAAAGGTGAACTTCTTTGCAAACACGTTCCAGTAGGGTTCTCCCTTACGGATTGGATGATTGTACTCCTCCTGCGCCCGTTTATTGAGGGCCGCATCAAGGGAACAGGCCCCGGCAAGAGCCGCAGCCAGGATAAGAAGCGTTATACTCAGTTTTTTCATAGTTTGTAAATTTAGCAATAATGCCGATAATTCGCAAGTGGCCCACAGGATTGAAAACCAAGATATTTTATGTAAATTTGTATACCACATTCAATGACAACCAATGAAAAGATTACTGGCTCTCACCCTCTTTGCCGCCGCAGCGCTGCAGGCATTTTCCCAGAACAATCCAAAGGCCGCCACGGAGGCCGTAGTAAAGTATGACAATGCCCGTTTCACCGTGCTCACGGACCACCTCATCCGTATGGAATGGTCAGGGGACGGCATCTTTGAAGACAGGGCAACACTTGCCATAGTGAACCGCAACCTGCCCGTGCCCCCTTTCACCTCAACCATCAAAAACGGCGTCCTTACCATAAAGACAAAGGGCCTTACCCTTACATACAAAGGCGGCCGTTTCAGTGAAGACAACCTCAAGGTGGTTTTCGGGAAACGCAACTGGACTCCCGGGATGGAGCCAAAAGGCAACCTTAAAGGTACCACACGCACCCTTGACGGCTGCCTGGGCTTTGAACAGCCCTCGTTTGGCGTAAAGGAACTTGAAGACGGCATCCTCTCAAGGGACGGCTGGGCCATTGTTGACGAGTCTTCCCGCCATCTGTTCGTACCCACGGATTCCCACTGGGAGAACTGGGTTGCGGAGCGCCCTGAAGGAGACCGCCTGGACTGGTACCTTTTTGCCTATGGCCACAACTACACTCAGGCTCTCTCAGATTTCACAAAGGTTGCCGGCAAGATTCCACTTCCTCCAAAATACACCCTTGGCTACTGGTGGAGCCGCTACTGGGCATTCACTGACCAGGAAATCCTGGACCTTGGGCGTGAAATGCGTGAGAGGGACATCCCCATGGACGTTATGATAGTGGATATGGACTGGCACTATACGTACCACCAGATGGAGCGCCGCCTGGGCCCGGACGCCTTCGGGGAACCCCGCGGCTGGACAGGATACAGTTGGAACAGGGAACTTTTCCCGGATCCGGAAGGCTTCCTTGCAGAACTCCATTCAATGGGTTACAAGACGGCCCTCAACCTTCATCCCGCTTCCGGCATAAGGGAGTACGAGGACTGCTATGACGCCTTTGTGAAGGACTACCTGTCAAGGACTGATGACTACGACGGCCCTGAGGATTACATCTACGGCAAGGAGCCTTATCACTATGCGGGCGTATCAAAGCCCGCCGGCCGGGAAGGCTACAGCGCCAGCGTCCCCTACAGGATGGACCAGGAGGCCTGGGCCGATTCCTACTTTGGCACGGCAATCCGCCCTCTGGAGCATCAGGGCGTGGATTTCTGGTGGCTTGACTGGCAGCAGTGGAGGGAATCCCGCTATGTGAAGGGCCTGAGCAACACATTCTGGATCAACTACGCATTCTTCACGGACAAGGCTCAAAACTCTAAAGAGCGTCCCTTCATCTACCACCGCTGGGGCGGCCTTGGAAGCCACCGTTACCAGCTTGGTTTCTCTGGTGACACCCACGACGAATGGAGCGTGCTGGAGTATCTTCCCTACTTCACCGCCACAGCATCCAACGTGGGCTACGGCTACTGGGGACACGATATAGGCGGCCATATGCAGAAGCGCGGTCACGAGCGCCTCACGGACCCTGAGATGTATACCCGATGGCTCCAGTTCGGCGTATTCACCCCCATCTTCAAGACTCACTCCACCCAGAGCGCAAACCTTGAAAGAAAAATCTGGGCCTACCCCGGCCACTTTGAGTATATGCTGGAGGCCATCCGCCTTCGTTACACCCTGAGCCCCTACATATATACTTTCGCGCGCGAGGCCTATGACACGGGGGTCAGCATCTGCCGCCCGCTCTACTACGCATATCCTGAGGCCGATGAAGCATATTCCTTCCATCAGGAATACCTCTTCGGGGACAGGATCCTTGCAACGGCAATATGCGAGCCCGCGGGAGCAGACGGGAAATCGGCCCGGAAAGTATGGTTCCCCAAAGGCGCCGACTGGTACGATATGGCCCTTCACACCGTCCACAGGGGCGGCAGCGTAAAGACTCTCCGCTATTCCATAGATGAGAACCCCTGGTATGTGAAGGCCGGAAGCATCATTCCACTGGCATCCACTCAGATAGAGTCCCTGCAGGAGGCATCAAACGTCCTTGGAATCCTCATTGTTCCCGGAAAGGGGCAGTCTTCATTTACCCTCTATGAGGATGACGGAACTTCCAGGGACTATGACAGCGCCTGCGCCCGCACTCTCATCTCAAAATCAGGGAGCGGTTCCAAAATCAAGGTCATAATCGGCCCCAGGAATGGCTCCTATGAAGGAATGCCGGAAAGCCGTGAGATCTACCTTGCCCTTGAAGGCGTTTCAAAACTCCCCAAATCCGTAAAATGCAACGGCGTAAGCGCAGGAGAATGCCGCGTGGAAGGCTCCCGCCTTGTCATTACCCTTCCCGCCGTTTCTGCATCGGCCCGGACAACAGTTGAAGTATCGCTATAGACTATGAAAAAAACTCTTGCCGTATTAGCCGGCCTCCTTTGCCTTATGGCGTGCGAGAGGCCAAGAATTGAAGCCCCCAAGGCTCCTTCATCCCCCATTCCGCAGTATGCGGCTTTCACGGACGGCCTCCTTCCGGACATTACGCCGAAAGGCTGGATAGAGACTTTCCTTGAAAGGCAGAGAAGCGGCATTACAGGCCATCCTGAAGCCCTTTCCTACCCCTACAATTCCTGCCTCTGGAACGGAGACATCACAAGGAATACGGAATCCTACGGGTCCGACTGGTGGCGCTATGAACAGACCGCCTACTACACAGACGGCCTGCTGAAACTTGGCTACCTTCTGAAAGATTCCACCCTCATAGCCAAAGGAGAGGCCGGCATAAGGTACACCCTTGACAACGCCGACGAAGACGGCCGCCTCCCCCACACCAATTTCACCTGGGCAAGGATGTGGCCTATGGCCGTTTTCTTCCGCGCCATCCAGGCCTACTATTACGCCCACCCGGAAGAGGCAATCCCGGAAGCCCTGGCAAAGAATTTCTCCCTGTATTCCGACGAAGAACTAAGCGTCTGGAGGAACATAGTAAACATAGAAGGAATGCTCTGGACATATGACCACGGGGCCGATTCCACGCTTCTTGGACGCGCTGAGCGCCTCTGGAACGCCGGAGAGTACGGAGACCTTACACCGGAAGTCTGCCTAGCCGACAAATTTCCCATCATTCACGGGGTAACCTTCAATGAGGAACTGAAACTCCCCGTGATGCTGTACGCAAGGACAGGAGACAGTAAGTATCTTGACGCCGCCCTCAAGGCCTACAATACCCTCAATGAGCAGCATATGCTCCCGGACGGGGTGAACACCAGCGCTGAAAGGCTATTCCCCAACGACTCCATAAACTCCAGCCACGAGACCTGCGACATAGCGGACCACACCTGGACGCTTGGGTATTTCCTTGAGACTACCGGAGACGCCGTATGGGCCGACCGCCTTGAAAAGGCCGTCTTCAATGCCCTTCCCGGTGCCGTCACCAAGGATTTCAAGACCCTCCAGTATTTCTCATCCGTAAACCAGGTGATAGCAACCGGAGACTCCAACCACAACGAATTCTTCTTCGGGAGCACCTGGATGGCCTACAGGCCCACCCATCAGACGGAATGCTGCGCCGGCGCGGTTCATCGCGTAATGCCAAACTATGCTTCCCGTATGTGGATGAGAGGCCGAAGCGGCGCCGTTGTGGCCGCCCTTTACGGTCCATCCGAGATTACCGTGGCACTCCCTTCCGGAAGGCCCTGCACCATCACTGAAAACACTTCCTATCCTTTCTCCGAAGAGATTGAATTCACCCTTGCGATGGAAAAGAAAGAGACCTTCCCGCTGGTTCTCAGAATACCCGGGTGGTGCAAGGATGCAAGCCTTACCGTAAACGGAAAGCCCGCGGGCGTGGAACTTACCCCCGGGACATTCGTAACCCTTGAAAGGGCATTCAGAAACGGTGACAAGGTGCGCCTGAGCCTTCCTATGGAGATAGTCAGGGAGCACGTCCCTATGGGCGGATCCACTTTCAGCCGCGGCCCCCTGCTCTACGCTTATCCCGTCCCTGAAGACGTTGAAGTGGACGACAAAGTATACGACAATATGGCAGGGAAAGTGCCTGAGAATCCGGATTTCAAATGCCTCTCCATCACCCCTTCCGGTCCCTGGAACTATGCCGTCACGGGAGGAGAACCCGTGTGGAAAGCCACGGGCGCTGAAGGATATCCCCTTGACAAGGACTGTGTCCCCGGAAAGATATCCGTTCCCGTGAAAAAGATAGAGTGGGAACTCTGGAAAGGGAGGTTCACCCCTTCCGTCCCGAAGGAGCCTAAGGCAGTTTCGGAAGAGACTCAGTGGATAGACCTTGTGCCTTACGGCGCAACTGAACTAAGGGTAAGCGTATTCCCCGAACTATTCTGAGAGCGCCTTCAGCAGTTGATGGCGGGCGGCGTTGAACTCCACGGGAGAAGTTGAATACACCCACCAGTTGAAGATGATCCGGTTGCAGATTCCCTCCGCTGCAGCCGGATCTTTTTTCCGGAGCATGGCAAGGAGGGTATTGTCCTCAATGCCGTCACGAAGGGCCTCATAGCGTAGAGAACTCTCAAATTTATGGTATCCGGGATACACCACCCAGGAGTCTCCGCCGGGAAGCGTTGTTCCCGTGCCTGGGCGGTCGGCGGTTCCGAACGGGTCTCCCGCCCAGTAGTTGAATCCCCAGTGAAGATATCCCGTGGCGCCGTACTTGAAAGCCATCCAGTAGAGCATCCTGGTCTTCAGGAGAGGCTGCTCTATGAACCTGTTGGGGTATTCGCCGCGGGGATAGCAGCAGGTGTAGAACCACACCTCATCCCCGGCTTTCTGGCGTGACAGGAAGAAGTTGTAATTGTTGTGCCAGGTGTCAAGTTGGGGCACCCACACATCCATAACCCCGCTCAGCCGCGTGGTCTGGAGAGCCTCCATAACCCTTATGGAAGGGTCTATGGAACGGAGGAAACCAATTACCCGGCGGTAATCGTCGGCATTAGCGTCCACGGGCTCGTCGCACACCTTCTGCCAAGCCTTTTCCTCCCATCCGTTGGCCCTGAGGTTCTCTCTCAGGGCCGGAAGGAATTCCCGGTAGAACTCCAGGACCGAAGGGTCATCGATCTTCCTTGTCTCAATTCCGCCCTTCCCGTCCGGGACAAAGAGGCCGAAGCCGCTCTCCCAACTGGGCGCATACCTGTGGCCGATTTCCCCTAACTGGAGTCTCTCAAGGACACCCGCCTTCTCGTAAAGACGGGCGGTTTTGTTGAAGTTTTCAAAGTCAAAGTTCCAATGGCCGTCCTCTCCCCTTTCCATCTTTACAAGGCCGAAGAAAAGAGGTACCATCGTAACGTTCTGATGCGCCTCCTTAAGGGAGGCTGCCATATCTTCCAGATATTCCCAGTGAAGGGCGGAAAAAGGTTCCACGCTCTCCCCGCCGTTCCAGCGGGATAGGCACTCCGGGAAATCAAAATTCCAGTTCACGGTAAGGAGCGAAGGCTCCTCCATCACAACCGGCCAAACCCTGAGGAGCACGGGAAGCCGCTTCAGGATCCTCCTGCCGCCGGCCTTTGCCCTGAACGTGAAAAAGCCCTGATAAAGGCCCGGAGCGGCATCTTCCGGCACCTCAACCGTTACCCAGGCCGATGAAGCCTGCGCTGCCGGAACCGTTCCTTCCACATCCGTAAGGATGGGATCAGGGAACATCCCGGAAGCGGACCTCAGGACATCGTGAGCGGGATCCGATGAAGGTTCGCCGATGCCGACCAGCCCCACAAGCCCGCACCGGACCACCGTTGCCACGCTTCCTTCAAAGACCAGCGGAGTGCAGGCCACATCTATGTCCGTAAGTTCAACCGGGCTCCTGAAGGCAAACTGGAACGTAGCGTGGGCGCCACGCGCGGTTTCCGTGGTATCGGCCTTGGGTAGGAACGCCGCGGCCTCCGGAAGGATCTTTGTCATAGGATCCACCTGCACCAGCACAAGGGAGCCTTTTCCCACACAGGAGGGCAGGATGACAAGGGCCGATACAGCAGCCAATACTTGGAATAAACGTTTCATCATTTGGAAAGGTACTCAAGCATATCGCGCCTCAGATCCCTGAAATGCTTTACGTCCATATCGTAGGAAGGGGCTTCGGCATCCAGGATGAGCCGCGCGCAGAAAGCGTCGGCATCGGCCTTGGAGCGGGATTCTATCATACGGAGAAGGTCGAAGTCCCTTATTCCGTCACGCATAGCCGCAAGACGGATGGAAGAGTAGACCTTATGGTCACCGGGCCAGATTATCCACATATCGCCGGCGATGAACGACCCGTAGGCGTCTTTCCAGGGATCCTCATCCTTCGCTCCCACCCAGTAGTTGAGTCCCCAGTGGAGATAGCCCCAGGTGTCGTAGTGATAGTTGAGCCAGTGCAGGATGCGGGTTTTGAGGAGAGGGATGCGGATAAACCTGTTGGCATAGTTCCCCTGCGGGCCCATTGCGGAATAGAGCCATTCCGTGTGGCCTTCCGTGCGGGGAAGTCCGTTTGCCGTAAGGATGTCGGGGCAGGGGAAATCCACATACTTTGTATCCACGAGGGTGGACTGGATGGGTTCCAGCACGCGGAAGTCCGGTGCCACCTCCTTCACTATGGAGGCCAGCATATTGTATGCGCCGGAGATAGCGTCGTTGGGTTCGTCGGAAAGGGTCTGGACATATATGTCCTTCCAGGACCTTCCATCCGGAAGGGTATGGGACTCAAGCATTTCCCTCAGGCCGTCAAAATAACGTTTAAGGTAGTATTTGACGGGAGCGGGATCGTCCTCCGGGAGTTCCACATAGATGAATTCGGGCTTCCCCTCACCATCTACATAAAGGCTTCCGTCATCGGCCAGCCTGTAGCAGCCCATAGTGATGGTGGTCTCGTTCCTTGCCGCCACTATGTTATGACCCTGGAGTTGCCTCAGGTCCGGGCAGTTCTCATAGAACATATCGAATTCCCTCTTGTAGTAAGCCTCATCGAACTCCACCTTGAGGTCATATTTCCCGGTTACGGGATCAAGCACAGGATAGCGGTTAAGGTACTGCCAGCCGCCGTTTGCATAGAGGAAACGGAATCCGTTCTGGCCGTACCGGCTCACAAGATCCACAATCATTGGCATATATGTACCAAGTACGGACCAGTATTCAGGGGTGTCTCCGCCGCACATGGCATCAACCTCCGGACTTGGCCACTGGAGCACTTCCAGGCCCTGTTTTTCCGGAAGGGTCACATCATACACCTTCACAAAGAACGGCAGTTCCGCCACGGTGTCCCCGCTTACGCGGAAAAGGCCCTCATAAAGACCCGGAGCGAAATCCCTGGGGATGTCGAATTCCGCCCATACGCCGGAGTATTCTCCCTTTCGGAGCCACCTCTGGTAGTCGGACTGCGGAAGAAGGGCATCTGGGATATCGTAGACAAGATAACTGAACCTGTCGGGAGCGGCGCCTCCGCACCAGGTGTCCCAGTGATCCGAGGCCCTTACGTCACGGACGTGATTGACGCGGGGCTCTATGACCATTCCTGAACTTTCCCCGGCGGGGGCAAAGTAAACCACCTCCGGGTTGAAGCAGTTGTTCTGGGCCTCCCCCGCCCGAACCAGCATCTGGACGGTTGCGGTTTCACCCCTTGCAACGCATATGGTATCCCTGTCCCACTGGAGGTCCATCCTGGCAACGGGCTTTTTGAGGGGATCCACCTGTTCCAGCCACAGGTTGGGATTGTGGACAAGGATGGTTTCTTTCCAGGAGAATTCCCCGGCCGACACTGAGATGTCCACATAACCCGGGCTCTTTCCCTCTATGCTACCGTCAGGGGCAACCGTTGCGACGGATTCATCGGAACTTGTCCACACCGCGGTCTCGGTGGTGTTTTCCGGCGTAAGAGTAAGAGAGATGTTCATCACCTCGCCAACACCAAGGCTTCGGGAAGGCAATTCCACCGAGAGTCCTTCCAGGGGTATGACAAGCACGGAAACCGTTACGTGGCACACTGCGCTCACGCTTCCGGCCGATGCTTTTATATCGGCCTCACCTTCAGCCACGGCCATCACCGTTCCGGTAGCGGAAACGGTGGCGACCTCAGGGTTGGAGGATTCCCAGGTTATGGTCTTGTCCTTGGAATTCCAGGGCTTCACCTCCGCCGTGAGGGTATAGCCGGAGCCGATGATAAGGCTGAGGCTCTTCTGCGAGATGACCACGGTTCCGGTCTCGTTCATAACCGGCCTGAGGCCGGCCAGATCTTTCTCCGGCTTGGCGCAGGAAAGTACCGCGGCGACAGATAAAAGTGCTGTAAGGAGTCTTCTTCTCATATCAGGAAGGATAATAAGTCAGGGGATAATAATCAAGCGTTTCCGTGCCCTCTTCAAGGACAACGTTTCTTTCATGACTGACCTTTTCAGGGCCGATGAAGGAGGCGGCGCGGACCGTCACCCTTCCCTTCACGGGGAAAGGCTTTTCATATATGGGAGAAGCCGCGTCAGGGGCCGATCCGTCAAGGGTGTAGCGCACTGCGGCAAGGGGATTCTCGCTCTCCATCCTTATGAGAACGCCGTCACAGGTGACCTCGGGGGCGTTGTGAAGGTCGTACACGTTGAATCCGCGGGCGCGGAGGCCGTCAATGAAGGCGGGAAGGGAGGTCCGGAACCTCTCCCAGGAAAGGTTTTGAGGCTGGGACCACGCGAGTTCCGCTATTGCAAGGAGCCGGGGGAACATCATATACTCAAGGTGCTCCCGGGTGGGCATATATTCCGTCCAGGCGCAGCCCTCTATTCCGGCAACGTTGCCGGCGCATTCCGGGAGGATGAATTCAACGGAATCGGCCCCCACTTTCCTGGCCTCTACAAGGCTTTCATTGGATGCGGCCTTCTCCGGTGTGTCCGGAACGGGGATGAAACTGTACATCTTCTTTATGGGAGAATAGCCGTACATTGCCTTCTTCTCATATTCCGGCGATGCCTGGTACCAGTCCATATAGAGGATCTCTCCCGGAGTCATTATGGCATTGAGCCCGCGGTTTGCCGCGCGTATTCCGCCTTTTTCCCCGCGGTAGGAGTAGACGTAGGTGTCCGGGGGAAGGTCTTCGTTCTTAAGGATCTCGTCCCAGCCGGCCATAGTCCTTCCCTTTTCCTTCAGGATTTCCGAAAGCCTTGACACCATAAAGCACTGAAGGTCGTCAAGGGAGGTCATCCCCTCCTTCTTCATCAGCGCCTGACAGGCAGGGCACTTCTTCCAGGAATGCTTCCTGGCTTCATCGGCCCCTATATGGATTATCCTTGACGGGAAGAGTTCCATCACTTCCCCAAGAACGGCGCGGGCAAAGTCATAAACCGCCGGATTGGCGGGGCAGAACTCACCGCTGAGATAGGGCTTTCCGTCACAGCAAAGTTCCGGATACCCCACGAAAACGGGGTCTGAATGGGCCGGGAACTCTATTTCCGGGATTACGTTTATATGGCGATCCGCGGCATAGGCAACTATCTCACGGATGTCATCCTTGGTGAAATAACCGCCATAGGCGCCGGGGGTATCGGCACTGCAGAAAAGGCGCCTTTCCATCTTCCACCAGCCGTCCCAGTCCTTCATCACCCTGTAGGAACCCATTTCCGTAAGCAGTGGATAACTGTCTATCTGAATCCTCCAGCCGCCGTTGTCCGTAAGATGGAAATGGAACTGGTTGAACTTGTAACGGGCGGCTTCATCAATTATCTTTTCCACCTCTTCCTTCCCGAAGAAGTGCCGGGACACGTCCATATGGAAACCGCGGTACGGAAACCTTGGCCTGTCCTCAATCCGGACGCATCTGACGCCTTTTTCGGAAGTTATCTGGGAAAGAGTCTGGCGGGCATAGAAAAGGCCTGCCTCCGTTGCAGCCTTTGCGGTAATGGCTTTCCTGCTCACATCAAGGAGATAACCCTCCTCTCCAAGCCTTCCTGAGAGTTCCGGGCTCAGGATCTCCTCAACCTCTGTCCCCGCGGCGCAGTATCCGCGGCCGGTTTTGACGAAAAGGGGCTCCGGAATGATTTTCACCGGGGCCGATGTACAGCCCTCAAGAAGTGCCGCTGCAAAAAGCAGGAGAACGGTGTATCTTTTGAAAGTCATACTACTCAAAAAAGGCCTCAACATCTCCGGAGAGCACAAACGATGCGCCCGGAGAAATAATCTTCTGGCCGTTGTAAACAAAATTCTTTATGTGGAGCCCGCGTATGCTGTGCTGGTTTGCCTTGGCATAAAAAGCGGGAGTCATAACCCCGTTACGGTCAAGGATGGTGAAATTCTCCAGCGTAATCTCACTCATAAAACACTTCCCGTCCATTCCGGGATACTGCCAGATGGCAACGTTACGGCCGGTTTTGTCAATATTGTCAAAGATGAGGTTACGGGCCGTGATATTGGTTATCCTCTCCGCCGTTCCGCCGCCCCAACTGTTGTCGGGGGAAGCATACTGGCCGATAGCAAAGCCCGCGCGGAGGTCGTCGTTGTTCACCCCGGCCTTGTGCTGGAGGATTATGCAGTCCTCGATGAGGACGTTGTGGATGAAACCCGTTCCGTAATCCGTGTTTCCTGCCTCCGGGCCCACCACTATTCCCCTTGCGTAGTCGTTCCAGATAAGGTTGTGATGGACGTGGACGTCGTAAAGATCGGCCACGGGATTTGCGTTGAAACGCACTTTGAGGGTGATGCAGTCGTCATAGTTTCGGAGGAAGCAGTTGCGGATTTCCGCATTATGCGAACTCACAAGGTCTATCCCGTCTCCGTTCAGTTCCCAGGCAATCATATTAACACCGTCCACAAGGACCCCGTCATAGTTGTAGATACTCAGGTTCCAACTGGGACCGTCTATTACGGTTATGTCCTTCACTGTGAGGTTTTTCTGCTCCCTTCTCCTTGCGGGATTGCAGTTTATGATTATGTCTCCGTTACTGTACTGCTCTCCCCAGTGGCGCATCTTCTCACCCGACAGCACGCCGTGTCCGGCAATGGTGCAGTCGTCGCTGAGGACTTTCACCTGGCCGTAGACAACGGCGCCGTAATCTATGTACAGGGTCTGGCCTTCGTAGAGTTCAATCTTTCCGGCGTCGTGTTCACCGGGGCCGAAGTACTTCACCTTGCTGTCCTTTGGATCCGGCTTGTCGTTATCCGGGCGTACGGGGAAAAGGAAGAGGTTGTGCTGGCGGTCACCGTCAAACTCCACGCTCACCTTTCTCATATCGTACGACGGCAGGGTGAAGCGGATGGTATTCTCATCCATCACTTCCGGGGTTATCTGCCACGGGGAAGGACGGACTTCCGGATTCACGGCAGGTTTGCCTATCCTATGGACAATAACGTCCACGGGACCCTGGAAGCGGTCTTCAAAGATACAGTAACTCATAGTATCCCTGATTGCCTTGCTGTTGTCCCAGTCGTTCCAGATGGCGGCGTGGCGGGAGGCGTTGGAGCAGAGGGCGTCCCTTACGGTCATCTCCGTCCAGCCGTCCTCCTGAAGTACAAAGACGCGGTATCCCTCTGACGGCCCGGCCTTTTCTTCCGGAAGGGAGAAGGTAAAAGGATCAGGGGCCTCAGTGGTATCTTCCGGCTGAACTATGCCGATGTCCTCCTCATCCTCCTCCTTTACCGCCTTGTCCTCCAGTTTCTCCCTGGAGCAGCAGCAGGAGAGGGCAATGAGGAACAATATGCCTGTTGTATAGAATTTCATATTCTGGTCATTAGTCAAGCAAAAGTATTAAAAATAAATAGGTAAAAGGTGGAGTATTTAACGGATTATTCTCCAAAAGGGGAGAAAAATACGGTAAATATTCCACCTCGGGCGGATTTATAACCGCTACCTTTAACAAAAATTTGAACATAACACTAATCCTATTTAAATCCTATGAAAAGAATCTTTAGAATTTTCGCCGTTATCGGACTTGCGTCCGTGACAGCGTTCGTTGCCTGTCAGAAACCCGTTGAGACAGACAAAAAGGACGACGACAAACAAGGTGGCAAGACTGAAGAGCCCACCTATGCCGATGTTCCTTTCAGCAAAGTCAGCGTCACCGCCGACGGTGAAACCGTAGATGGCACCATCCAGGATGCAAAGTACATCTACTTCCACTTCTCAAAGGCCGAATCCTTCAGTGATGCAACCCTTGCAATCACCGTGAACGATGGCTATGAACTCACCTATCCCACTTCCCTTGAGCACGTGGACCTCCAGGCAGAACCCGTCCTCAACTTCAAGGATCCCAAGAACGCAACCGTGAAGTTCTGGCTCAAGTTCTCATCAGACGCATTCCCTATTGTGGATGAATCCAAGATCCACCTTGAGGGTTATGAGGCCGGCCAGTACCTTGCAATTGACAATGCCACCAAGACCTTCACCGTAAGCTATGACAAGGAGAAGATCAACTACGAGTCCGTCACCATCGTATTCGAAGACGGCGCTCTCCAGAGCGGCGCAACCGTGAAGACAGACCTCACCTATGACTTCACTGACGGCCTTGAGCAGCCCCTTGTGATTGAACTTGGCGGAGAACGTCCCTACACCGTAAAGCTTGACGTTACCCCTTATGTGAAGATGAGCCCCAAGGACTTCGGCTTCACCGATGAAACCTTCAAGTATGTTGAGAACGTAGAGGATGTTCCTTTCCTCCAGGTCTGGAGAACTGACAGGCTTACAGCCGTTCCCGTTTACTCCACAATCGAGTGGGCACACGCAAATCCCTATGAGTGGGATTACTCCTGGGCTTATGACGGCGAGGCCGACTGGGGCGGATACTGGTACGAGTGGGTTGATGAATTCAACTTCCTTGGCAACTGGGCGGAAGACCGTCTCACTATGACCTGCATCGGCCCCGTTGTGATTGTCACCCTTGACCGCGGCGCCGTTGAAGGAAAGATTGTCACCGACGACGATATGTCCCTCAAGCTCGGAGACGTTGACGGTCTTGTCACCGTTCCCGGTTACAGCGACAACCTTTCAAACTGGAACTATCTGCTCTATGCAGACGGCAAGATCCGCGTTCCTCTTAACGGAGACGGAGACACCGACACCGCATACCGTTCAGCAATCGGCTTCACAGAGAAAGGCAAGCCCAGTTTCGCAACTGCAGTTGCCCTCAACGGAGACACCGCTCCCAAGCAGATTCCTTTCCAGACCAACCACGACATGTCTCAGGCCGATGTAGCAGCTACCGCAGAGCCCTGGGATGTTGTGAGCGCCGCCTGGGCACTGCCCTGGATCATCCGCGACGGAGTTGCAATGAGATGGCAGGACATCTGGAACAACGACGCATCCCGCTGGTCCGCAGGCTTCGGACAGGGCTGGCAGTCAATGTATCCCTGCCACGTGGTTATGGGTGTCACCTATGACAACAAGATTGCCTTTATGTGCAACCCCGGTGGTTCCGACAACTGGGATGGCGCCGACAACAATGCCTGCCCCGACGTATTCACTGACGGCGGCTGGTTCAAGGGTATCACCCCCAACCAGATGGCCTGGCTTGCAATCCAGATGGGTTGGAAGGAACTTGTGGTCATCAGCGGCCAGAACGGTGAAGGCACAGGTAATGCCAGCACAGTCCGCATCAACGGCAAGAGCGTATTCCACCAGGAAGATCATCCTTACCTGAGCGCAGAGGCTTACGCCAATGAAGCCGCAGACGTAAACTGCGCATATGCACTCTCCTTCAACAAGCGTTAATCCTAAACCTTAAATACTTCAGCATTTACCGGCTCAAAGCGCAGCCGGTAAATGCTGAATTTAATTCTAAGACCACCTCTTCTATTATCATAAGATGCGCCCAGTACCTAAACTGATTCTGACGCTTACCCTTCTCACCGCGGCGGCCGTTCCCTCAGGAACAATACGCGCCCTTGCCGCTACGGTGACTCCCGCCGATGACGACAAAACCGTCACTTACCGCGGAAGAGTGGTAGACGCGCAAAACGGAGACCCCCTGCCCGGAGCAGTAGTGAGACTCTCCGGCAGCAACCGCTACGGTGCCGTCACGGACTCTGACGGCAACTTCTCGCTTGCCCTTCCGGCAGGCAGGAAACCGGTTGTGGAAGCCTCCTTCCTTAGTTACAAGACAACGGAGTTTACCATAGAAAGAAATGGCTCCATCCTTGCCCTGGAACCTGACAACACCTTCCTGGACGAGGTCCAGGTGGTGGCTTACGGCCAGCAGCGAAGGGTTACGGTCACGGGCGCGGTCTCATCCATAAGTTCCGACGACATCCTCAAGTCCCCTTCCGGCAGCGTTGCAAACGCCCTTGCCGGAGCAATCACCGGCGTATCGTCGGTCCAGGTATCCGGCCAGCCCGGCGCCGAAGACCCCGAGATATACGTCAGGGGTACCGGATCCCTCTCCAACGAAGCCTCCAAGCCGCTCATCCTTGTGGACGGCGTGGAAAGGTCCTTCTTCCAGATGGACCCCAATGAGATTGAGAACATCACTGTACTCAAGGACGCCGCTTCCACCGCCGTGTTTGGCGTAAGGGGCGCAAACGGCGTCATCCTTGTCACCACAAAACGCGGTGAAGAAGGCAGGAACCGCATCTCCCTGTCTTCTCAGTTCGGCCTCACGCAGCCCCTGAGGCACCTCAAGAGCGTGAGCAGTTACGAATACGCCTCCATCTACAACGAGGCAATGCTCTCCGACAACCCCGATATGCCGGAAAGCGCCCTGAAGTTCTCCCCCTTCGTCCTGGATATGTTCAAGACAGGAGGAGACCCCATTATGTTCCCCAATATGGACTGGGACTCCTACATCTTCAAGGACCTTGCCTGGCAGACCCAGCACAATGTAACGATGTCCGGCGGCTCCTCCCGCTTCCGCTACTTCGTGTCCCTGGGTTATCTTTACCAGGACGGCATAATGAAGAAGTTTGACCTTACCTATAACCCCAACTACACATACAACCGTTATAATTACAGGGCAAACGTAGATGTGGACATTACCAAAACCACAAACCTCAAAGTGAACCTGGGCGGCCGCGTGGGAACCACCCACGAGCCCCAGACCTACAACCTCTGGGAGAACATAATGTGGTGTACCCCGTTCTCCAGCGCCGGCATAGTTGACGGCCACTACATTGTCTCCAGCGGCGGTAACGGAAAATACATCCCTATGGAAGGCGGCCTTGACGGCCTTGCCCTCTTCTACAACTACGGATATGCAGAGACCACTGAGAACGTCCTCAATATGGACGTCCAGTTGGACCAGAACTTCGATTTCATCACTCCCGGCCTCCGCGCATCCCTGAAGGGCTCATACAACTCCACCTACTGGCTTTCCATGAGCCGTAACGTCACATACGCCCCTTCAATGTACTACACCCCTATGTACCTTGGGTATTTCACCCAGCCCGGAATGGACGTCGCAAGCCCTATGTTCGACAACACCATAGTCTACAGGACTTCCGGCGTGGACGGCCTGGTTGAGCCTATGTCCTACGGAGACTGGACCGGCCATTCCCGCAACTGGTACCTTGAAGGAAGCATAAACTACAACAGGAGTTTCGGGGACCACGAGGTATCCGGCCTCCTTATGTACAACCAGTCCAAAACCTATTACCCCGCCCAGCTTACGGAAATCCCCACCGCATACGTGGGCTATGTGGGAAGGGTCACATATAACTGGAAACACCGTTATATGGCCGACCTTAACATCGGCTACAACGGATCGGAAAACTTCGCTCCCGGCAAGCGCTACGGCTTCTTCCCGGCCGTTTCAGTGGGCTGGAGCATCTCAGAGGAGCCCTGGATGCAATGGTCCAAAAAGTGGCTGGACTTTATGAAGATCCGCGCTTCCTACGGCCTTGTGGGTAACGACAAGTACTCCGGAGCCCGCTTCCTCTACCTCAACGGCTCCTGGAACCCCTCCAACGCGGTTTTCGACTGGGGTTACTACGACGCAGCAGGCAATATGTACAAGGGCAGCTGGCAGTTTGGAGACCAGTACAGCCCAGTTATGCTGCCGGATGCCATAGAGAACACCGTAGGTAACTCTGAGGTAACCTGGGAAAAGGTAAGGAAGCAGAATTACGGCATAGACATAGTCCTTTTCAAGCAGCAACTCAACATCAACGCCGACCTTTTCTTCGAGCACCGCTACGACATCCTCTCAAGGAGGAACACCCTCCCCGCCATCACGGACGTATCCCTTCCCCTTATCAACCTCGGCGAGGTAAGCAACCGCGGTTATGAGGTCTCCGTGGGATGGAATTCCCGCATAAGGGACTTCCACTATTACGCAAAGGCAAACATCTCCTACTCCAAGAACAAGATCCTCTATATGGACGAGATTATGCCAAACTATCCCTGGATGGCCCAGACCGGCCAGAGCACCGGCACAAAATACGGTCTTGTCTTTGACAGGTTCCTGAGGGCCTCCGACTTTGACGCGGAAGGGAATATGCTTCCTGAGGACGAGGACGGAAACCCCATCCCCACTATGTCAATAGGTAATCCCCGTCCCGGAGACGCTCTTTTCAAGGACCTCAACGACGACGGAAAGATTGACGAGAACGACGCCAAGTGGTTCGGTTACTCCGACCGCCCGGAATACGTGGCCGGATTTATGGCAGGGTTCAGTTGGAAGGGTTTCAGCCTTTCCATGCAGTGGACCGGCGCCTGGAACGCGTCCAGGATGATTGACGGAGAGATGAGGACTCCGTTCGGCTCCCAGAACACAAGGACCCTCCTCACCTACCTTGCCGACGGAAGATGGACTCCTGAGAACCAGAACTCCCGCTTCCCGCGCATCACCTTTATGAACAAGACGCATTACCTTGCGACAAGCGACCTCTGGCTCATCGATGCGTCCTACCTCCGCCTCAAGACGGCAGAGATTTCCTATACGCTTGAGAATAACCGCATCCTCAGAAAGGCCGGCATCTCAACCTGCAAGTTCTACGTGAGCGGCTACAACCTCCTCACCCTGTTCTCCCCCCTGGCCGATCTTGACATCGACCCCGAAGGAAACACCTCCGGCTGGGACAACAGATACCCCAACAACCGTATTTACAACTTTGGTATCAACCTGACATTCTGACAGTTATGAAAGCAGTTACTTCAATATCGGCCTTAGTTGCCTCCGCGGCCCTCATCTGCGCCGCCATCTCCTGCCAGGATCTCAGGCTTGGAGACAGTTTCCTTGAGAAGGCCCCCGGCGTGGACGTTACCATAGACACGGTCTTCTCCTCTAAACTGTATGCCGACAGAGCCCTTGTGGCAGCCTACGCGTGCCTTCGCTGCGGATATCCCGTGCACAATAACGCCTGGCCCCTTGGCTCCCAGGGCAAGTTCAAATACCAGGCTGCCTGCAGCGCCGTGGCAAACGACGTCCACGACGCCCTCACGGACATAATAGATTCCCAGTGCACCTGGGCGGGCGCCTATAACGTCTACTACAACGGTTCCTACTGCGCCGAGACAGAGAACACGGAGAGCGGTTCAAAATACGCATATCTCCCCCATCTTGACGGCGCCTGGAAGTGCATCCGGAAGTCCTACCTCTACATCAACAACGTGGACCGCGTGCCGGATATGACAACGGAGGAGAAAACCCGGAGAAAAGCCGAGTGCAAGGTGATGATAGCAATGTCATACCTTGACCTCTGGAGAAACTTCGGCGGCGTTCCCATCCTCACCCAGGCGGTTGAAGCCGGCAAGGAAGCCAGCGTGGACTACACCAGAAAGAGCGCGGAGGAAGTCCTGAAGTTCATCATCGACCTCCTTGACGAGGCCGCCCCGGACCTTCCCTGGACGGTTCCGGCAAGCGAGGACGGCCACCTTACAAAGGCATCGGCCCTGGGCCTCAAATGCCGTACGCTGGCATTTGCCGCAAGTCCCCTTTTCAACGCCAACGCTCCTTATTCCGACTCCAAGCCAAAGATAGTGCTTGGAAACGTGGACAAGGTGAACCCCGACGACGTTGAGAAGATGTACTGGTTCGGAGGCTACGACCCCACCCGCTGGCAGGACGTAGTGAAGGCCTGCGAGGAATTCTTCGCCGCAAATTCCGGCGGTGAATACGCCCTCATCCAGGCCTCAGGCACCACCCAGGACGATTACCGCAACGCCTGGAACAGGACATACGCCGACCGAAACAATGGTGAGATCCTCATCCATACGGGCCGATATATGCCCACCTTCGCCGACACCTACCTCCGCTGCTACTTCGGGCCCGCCGAGGACCACGGAAACAACGGCCGAGGCTACGGCGGCGGCGCCATCACCCTCAACTTCGTGGACCTCTTCCCCTATGCCGACGGAAAGAAGGCCGATTACCGCACCTGGATAGCCGCTCACAATCACGAGGGCACCCTCACGGACAATCCCTTTGTTGGAAGGGATCCCCGCCTGTATGAGTCCGTAATGATAGTAGGAGACCATTTCCAGGGACATCCCGCCAGGATGTGGGACGACGGTTACGAGCACGGCAGTTCAGAATCCACCCGCGCCTACACCGGCTTCTGCTCCAGGAAGATGATATGGGACTACAACGACGAGACCTTCCACAACAAGCCCACGGACTGGTCCTACCTCCGCCTGGCGGAGATTTATCTAATCTATGCCGAGGCCCTCAACGAGACAGGAAGGAAGGCCGAAGCCTATGACCAGCTCAATATGATAAGGCGCCGCGTGGGACTTCCGGATATGACTGACGCCCTCCTTGCACAGGTTCAGGAAGGAAGGACTTATCCTACCTATGACGAGCCCCTCCAGGGAGATCCCAGGCTCCGCGACGAAATCCTTGACGAGCGCGCCAGGGAACTCTACTTTGAGGAGGTACGCCTCTACGACATGATCCGCTGGAAGCGCCGGGACATCTTCACCAAGACCCTCTACGGCATCCATATGACCATAAAGAGCGGTTCATATGAGGAGAACAACCTCAAACTCAACTTCCTTGACCCCTTTGAGCCCACTCCGCGTTACTGGAGGGACCACTGGGACAACAAGTGGTACCTGAGCGCATTCCCCACCAATGAAATCAACAAGGGCTACGGCCTTGTACAGAATCCCGGATGGTAGAAGATATGAGAAAGTTATTAATCACCATAGCAGCCCTTGCCGCTGTCTGGGTGCCCGCCGGCGCCCAGGAAGGTGCCCTGGAGAAGGTTGGGAAGGACGATATTTCCGCTTCTTCAGAGCGTCAGGTCCTGAACGCCCTTTACGGACGCATCCCGGGCCTCCAACTGTACCAGAACGGTTCCGGCTACCTTCCCTCCTCCCTGACGCCTGTCGTGACGGTCCGCGGAACTGGATCATACAGCGGAAATCATACCCTTTTCATTGTGGACGGAGTGGAAAGGGACCCCTCCGAGATTGAACTGGGAGAAGTTGAGGAGGTGACCGTCCTCAAAGACGCCGCATCTCTTGTGCGATGGGGCATAAGGGGGGCCGACGGCGCCGTTGTAATCACTACAAAACGCGGCGGAAACGAGCCCTTCAGGTTCCACGCCGGGCTCCGCACCGGTGTCCAGGTCCCTTACGGAATGCCAAAGATGGCTTCGCCCGTGAATTACGCGAACGCCGTCAACGAGGCCCGTTCCCTGGACGGACTCACGCCTTACTATTCCGCTGCAAATATCGCAGCCATCGCTGGCGGGACATCCAACATTATTCCCACGACTGACTGGGAAAGCCTGATGCTCCGGAAATACGGCTTTGCAAGCGACGTGAACATTTCCCTGGACGGCTCCACGCGTTCCACAAGATACTTCGTGTACGCAAACTACAGCAGTAACAGGGGCTTCCTGAGAAACACCGGACTGACGGACGACATAGACACCCAGGCCGCCTATTATTCCCTTAAACTCCGCTCCAACCTTGACGTTAAGGTCACGCGTTACACAGACCTTGTGATAAACCTCAGCGCAAGGCTCCAGCAGGAGCAGGGGCCCCAGGGCGGGCTTGACATATCCTCAATGTACACCGCGCCCACCGTGGGCATTCCGGCAAGGATAGACGATATGTGGGTGAGGACAAACCTCATAGACAATCCCGTGGGCTCCGTCCTCGGGACCGGCAACCGCATACTCTTCGGCCGTTCCCTGATTGGCGACATAGCCATAAAGCAGGACCTCTCCATGCTGGTTCCGGGCCTGAGGGCCGAGGTAAGGGTTTCCTACGACAACGCCTCAATAGTCTGCGACAGGAAGAATTTCACCTATTCCTATTACACCATCTCTCCGCTCTATGACGCGGAGGGAAACATTGACGACTACGCCCTGGCAACGTATGGCAACGACACCGAGATTGCGTTTGCCACCTGGCTCCAGAGCCAGTATATGCGCCTCACGGGATGGGCTGTGCTTGGCTGGGACGGGCATTTCGGGAAAAACAATATATCGGCCGATATAACTGCAAGCCGCGATATGTACAAACTCACCGGCGCAGGCAATATGTTCAAGCATCAGGACTATGTCCTTTCCCTGAAATACGACTATGATGGGAAATACATCCTCAATGCCGGCCTCAATGCATCGGCCAGCAGCCTCCTCACTACCGGCGACAAGTTCCGCCTCTATCCGGCGGCTTCCCTTGCCTGGGTGGTTTCCAGGGAAGGTTTTATGAAGGACGTAACTTTCCTTGACCTCCTCAGGGTAAAGGCATCGGCCGGCCTTTCCGGAATGGACGCCAACCTTGTCTACGATATGGACAAGCAGTTCAACGGCGCAGGGCTCAGTTATATGTTCACCTTCGGATCCACCCAGAACGGTTCCAGGGAAGGAAACCTCCCCTCCGTAGGCGTGCGTCCGGAGACCGACCTCAAGACCGACGCCGGGATCGAATTCCATATGCCGTTCGGCCTGAGGGGTGAAGTATCGGCCTTCTACAACAGGAGGACGGGCCTGAGGACCCTGGCCGGGAACACCACCTCCGGCGTGCTTGGAATAGGCCTTTCCGACTCCTTCACCGGAATTGTCTCAAACAGGGGCATCGAAGGCGCCCTGGACTATGACGGAAAGATAGGGGAAGTGAGGCTGAATGTGGGCGGGACGGTTTCATTCGCAAGAAGCCGCATCGAACACCTTGAGGAAGAGTACCACCCGTGGGCCTACCAGTATGAGGCCGGCGGAAGCGTGGGAAGGGTATTTGCCCTTGAATCCGACGGCTTCTATGAGAACGCGGATTTCAATGCCGACGGAACCCTCAGGGAGGGAGTTCCCCAGAGTTCCTTCGCCGCATCGCTGAAACCCGGAGACATCAAGTACAGGGACCTGAACGGGGACGGAATAATTGACAACTACGACTACACCTGGCTGAAGACCCCCACCCTGCCGGAACTCTACTACGGCATCCACCTGGGCGTGGAATGGAAGGGAATCGGCCTCAGCGCCCTCCTTCAGGGAACCGGAGACTGGACTGTCCTTACGGAACTTCCCAGCATCTACAGGCCCCTCTACGGGCAGGACAAGAACGTGAGCGAGTACTACCTTGCAAATTGCTGGCACCGGGACGCGTCCAACACGGCCGCAAGGTACCCCCGCCTCACCACCCAGGAGAACGGGAACAATTTCCTCCGCTCCGACGTCTGGACCGCCAACGGGAAGTACCTCAAACTCCGCGAGGTATGTCTCAGTTACAGCCTCCCGAGCAGCCTCATCTCCAGGATAAGGATGAAGGAGGCCACCGTCTTTTTCAAGGGGAACAACCTCCTGTCATTTGACGGGATAGGGATCCTGGATCCGGAATATATGGCCCTGGAATATCCCAGGTCACGTTCATTCCTTTTTGGCATCAACCTGCAATTCTAAAACGTGAGCAAGATGAAAACAAGATTTTTTGCAGCAATGCTTGCCACCGCGGCCGTCCTCAGCGTTTCCTGCGTCAAGGACCTTGAGGTAAACGAGAACGAGTATCACTCCAAAGAGTATATGTTTGCCGATTTCGGCAAGGTCAAGGACATTATGACCAATGCCTACGGCTATCTCAGGGCCGGTTTTGACGCAGTTGGCGGCACTATGACCGAATGTGCCACCGATGACGCCGTCTATGCCAATACGCCAAATACCATCAAGGGCTTCTACGACGGCAGCTGGTCCTCCAGCAACACGATGGACGATGTCTGGAGCACTATGTACGAAGCCATCAGGGCCTGCAACTACCTCCTTGAGAACTGCCCCGAGGACTTTGAGGTGGCAAAATACCTTGAAGAGTACGGCCGTAACCTTGAGCAGCTCCAGAATTACCCCTGGGAGGCAAAGACCCTGAGAGCTTACTTCCATTTTGAACTGCTGAAGCGCTACGGCAGCATAGTGATTGCCGACCATACCTTCACTACGGAAGAAGTGGGCTCCCTCACGCAGTCAGACTATTCCACTGTAGCCACCTGGATTGCCGATGAACTTGAAGAGGCGGCGCAGTATCTTCCCGAGACCTATTCCGGCACTTATTATTCGGAACTCGGCCGCGTCACCAAAGGCTTTGCGCTTGCGCTCCGCTCCCGTGTCCTCCTTTACGCGGCAAGTCCACTGAACAATCCCGACGGGGAATCGGCCCCGTATGTAGCGGCGGCAAAGGCCGCAAAGAAGATGCTGGACGCAAATGCCAGCGGGGCTTTCGGACTTATGGACGAAACCTTCTCCGGAGAGTCCAAGGGAATAATCTTCGGAATCCGCCTTGGCGCCGACAACGCCTTTGAAAGGGCCAATTTCCCCGCCGGTTACGAAGGTGGCCATTCCGGCGTCTGCCCCAGCCTGAACCTGGCGGAGGCATTCGACAAGGCCGATGGAACGCCCT
>JAEEGL010960176.1_pt1 | contig 26644 bp, 27 predicted proteins | sample 9134231 | NCBI WGS metagenome assembly JAEEGL01 (sample SAMN16246548, study PRJNA631951) | gut metagenome | biome: gut microbiome; feature: rumen; material: fiber-attached | host: Bos | place: Iran: Karaj | collected 2018-10 | reverse complement strand
GCAATAGATGACTATATTAAATATTATAATTATGATAGAATTAAGACAAAATTAAAAGGATTGTCACCTGTAAATTACAGATTACAATCCTTAAATTAGAAACTATTTATAAACTGTCCAACTTTTGGGGTTCAGTTCAAATACTCTCTTTTATATTTTTTATCTTTACCCTATTTTAAATGCTGGTGAAACGGGAAGATCATTACTAGCAGCGTTGCCGTTTTCTATGCCGAAATAGTTTACAGCGTAGAAGCCACTATTAGTACCGGAAACAGCTGAACGGAGCCACCAATCACTAGATTTATTATTTCTTTTCTTTATTGCTCCACTATAATTACTTGTTGTTACCCCTAGATTTTTATAATAATCTAATTGTCTTGTATTATAATATGCTGTATCAAAAAGATTTATTTCATAATTGTAACCACCAGCATATTCCCATACTTCATGCGTTGATAATAAATATATTTTATCTATTGATTCAAAATTTGTTTCTCCACTTGTGCTTCCATACCCTGATATTACTTTTGTATCTATTATTGAGTTTCTTAGATCTTCTGGTAATAGTGATAAAAATCCACTATTTGTATAATCTACTCTTCTAGTTGCATCATCAGGTAAGTATATTCCATTATTTAAATATGCTCTTGCTTGTGTTACTGGCCATCCATCTACATTCCATCCAGTATTATATTGAGTTCCTTTATATTCTCCTTTTGGATTCATTTTTTGATATACTACCGCATCTGCAAATTCTATTACTACTCCACAGGCTGTTTGACTAAATCCTGTTGTAGAACATTCTGCTGGTGTACTTGTATTTGCTATTCTTACTGTATGAGTTCCAAATAATTCCAAATTAACTTCTTTTGTATCTCCTACATTTAGAAAATCAGTATATCCTGATCTTATAGCATTTGCTATCTCGCTCCATGTTGAATTTTCAAATGTTAGAACTGGCCTTGTTATTGCATTACTATCTTTTTGTATGTAATTAACACTAAAACTAAAGTTTAATGTACTTGGTGTTGTTGGTAAATCGCTAGGATCTATATCTGTTCTATATGCTACTCTTACTTTATATGTTTCTACTTGTGTAGCATTTAGTTCATGATTTGGTTCTATTGCTATACCATCTACATATGTTACATTGTATTCTAAATAATCTGGTAAATTATTATTTATTACTACATTATTCATTTTAGATGTTACTGTATTTATCATAGCATCTATAGTTCCACCATTTACTACTTTAACAGTGAACTCATAGAAATCTCCTGGTTCTTCTAATGTAACTGAATAATCTATTCTTGTTCTATTAGTTGGTTCTATTGTAGCTGCACTATCTCCTGCAGTAGTATTTATTTCTACACTACCATTAGTTAGTGTTATATTTTCAAAATGAACATCAAAAGTATTGGCTTTCATTTTTGCAGTACCTACTATTTGAATATTACTAACTAATGTTGCATATCCTATTCCCACTAAACAAATAAGTATGAATATAATTCCATATATTGTTTTCTTATTATTCATAATTACCTCTATTTAACTTATTCTAAATGCTGGGGAAACACCACTATTGTTATTAGAACCTATATAGTCAACATTACCATCGGCTCCAACTCTATTGAATCCATTATCATTATATTGGTTTGCTGAACGAAGCCACCAAATACTTGGAGTGTTCCCTTTTTTCTTAATAGCTCCACTATAATTAACTGTTGATACACCAATATTAGAATAGTAATCTAATTGTCTAGTATTATTGTTATCACTATTATATGAATAATTAGAATTCCAAACTTCTTTAGGTGCTAGTAAATATAATTTATCTGTTGTTACATAATTATCTGTATCATTACTTCCATGTCCAGATACAACTTTTGTTGTTGTATTTAATATTGCATTTTTTAAACTAGCTGGAAGAGCATTATATATAGTTGTATTTAGATATGTTCTCATTTCACTATGTTCCCATCCACCTTTATTACCAGAACCATCAACTGTACCATCAATTGATGGATCAGACCAACTAAATGGATTCATTCTATGATCTATAATTATATCTGCAAATTCAAGTACTAATCCACATGCAGTTTGAGAGAAATCGCTTCCTGAACATTCACTTGGTGTAGACATATTAGCAATTCTTAATGTATGTACTCCATATGATCCCATATCTACTTCTTTTGTATAACCAACACTATACATAGATGTATTTCCACTTTGTACATTTTCAACAAATTCAACCCATGTATCAACTCCTACTTGTGGTTGTACATTTATAGTAATTGTGGCATCTATAGTTTGTGTTGAATCAAGATCAGTAGCTGTAATTACATAAGTATAAGTATCAATTGGTGTATTAGCGTCTATAACAATAGTTTTACCACTTAATGATATATAATTTGTATCAACTCCATTAGAATTCTTTTCTGATTTTTCCATGTACATAAATCTACCTGAACCACCAATTGCTTCTGTCATTGAAACATTTTGCTCAGAAGTACTAAAATAAGCATCCAATGTTTGATTAGTAAAAGCCATAGGTATATAAGCCGCTATTCTAGCAGTACCTTTCATTTTTGGTTTTGATTGAATTATTGAAAATCCAATTCCAATAAGGCATACTAAAACAAGAATTAGACATACATATATTTTATTTATATCAAATCTTCTACGTCTCATGCCTTATTCCTTTCTATATTTTTAGATTTTATCATTTTCATTATATATATTAATTATATATAATTATTAAGATATTTACAACACTATTTTTGTTTTACATTTATTTTAATTTGGTATATACTTATATCAATGACGAAAAAGAAACGCAAATTTTTATTTGGAATTTTATATATATTATGTTTTTTACTATTCAGTCATAGTTTAGTAAATATTTTTATGTGGGTTATTGATAACAATAAAATAGATAGTGAATTAAAGGTTATTAATGCGATTGCTCCAGTAATTGAAACTAATGGTACTGAGAATATTACTTATGTTAATGCTGATGAAGAATTAAAAAATGATAAAGAGAAAAAAGGTTTATATTGGTCTTATATAAATATGAATCTTATTGATGTAGATTTTAAACAATTAAAAACAAAAAATAGTGATACAAAGGGATGGATAAGAGTTGAAGGAACAAATATTAATTATCCTTTTGTACAAGCTAAAGATAATAAATATTATTTAAATCATTCTTTTGAAAAGAAATATAATGATGCTGGATGGGTATTTTTAGATTTTAGAAATGATATAAATGATTTAAGTAAGAATAATATAATATATGGACATGCTAGATTAAATAAGACTATGTTTGGTACTCTTAAGAATGTTTTAACTAAAGATTGGTATAAGAATAAAGATAATCATGTTATTAAGTTATCTACTGAAAAAGAAAATACTTTATGGCAAATATTTAGTGTTTATTCTATTAAGACTGAAACATATTATATAACTACTGATTTTAATAATGATGAAGAATTTAAAGTATTTTTAGATACTATGAAAAAGAGATCTAAATATAAGTTTAATGCTAATGTTAGTGTTAAAGATACAATACTAACTTTATCAACATGTCATAATACAAATGATAAGATTGTTGTTCATGCTAAATTAATAAAAAAAGAAGCTAAGAAATAAAATCACTTATCTTACCTTCATATATCTTTTTAAAATTTTTATCAATTAATTCTACAGGTTTAAATCTAATACGATTCTTTTTGTATATGTTTACTCCTTTAGAAGATAATACTTCATATACAAATTCTGAACAATAGTATTTATTTCTATGTAGTTTAACTCTATAATAAGCTAATAATAAACCCATTATGTTATAACCTGTATTAGTCTTTTTAACTTTTTTTATCTTTTTGACTATATTATCAAATTGTTCATCTGTTACATCTATTTCATATATTGAGATAGATGCATTTTTATTTTTAAATAATCCTTTATTTAATTTTTCTTTTTGAAATATTCCATAGAATGGAAAATATCTATATTTTCTACCAAAAGAATACATATTATTACATTTATCATCTAATGAAATAGATGCATGAGCATATTTATCTTTAGTTACTGCTCGTATTGCTTTTGCTATTCCTGATCGTGTATCTGTTAATACTAAATATACTTTTTTCATTTGTTTAATACTCCGTTGAATTCTTTAGGGATACCAGTATCTATTTCTATTTTTTCTTTAGTAATTGGATGTTTAAAACATAAGTAATATGCATTTAACATCATCTTTTTATAGTTATCTTTTATACCATATTTTTTATCTCCAAGTATTGGAGTATTATTATCTTTCATATGTACCCTTATTTGATTCTTTTTACCTGTTTTTATTTCTATTCTTAATAAAGAATAATCTTTATTATTTTTTACTTTTTCATATATTGTTTTAGCATATTCTCCTCTTTTATCTTTAGTACTATAACAATATAAAGATTTAGTTTCTTTTATATAGGATTCTATTATACCTTTTTTATTAGATATACCATGTACTACTGCATAGTATTTTCTTATTACATCTTCCCATGTATCTTGTAATTTATTTTTAATTTTTTCATCTTTAGCAAATATTACTAATCCACTAGTATCTTTATCTAATCTATGAACTATAAATACTTTTTGATTCTTTTTATGTAGATAGTCATATACCATAGAATATAAATTTATTTTATTAGTTTTATCTTTAATAGTAGTAATACCACTTTCTTTATATACAACTATAATACATTTATCTTCATATAAAATATTTAATTTTTTATTTTTCATCTACTACCACTGTACCTATCAATTTGATTATATCTTCTTCAGATAAAACATCTCCTATAAAAGAGAATATATATCTTTTATCATTAAAATATAAATTTACTAATACAGAGTTTTCAAACTCCATATTCATTTCATTAATTATAATACCTTTATAATCCCCTACTATTTCTCTATAGTCATCTAAAAGAGGTATTACATTAGATAAATATTCATTAATATATGCATATGTTTTTAGTTCTAAAGTACTACTAAACATATTAAATTCTTTATTCATATAATTAATCAGATACTTAATTAATTCTATATCATCTTTTATATTATTATCTTGTATTATTTTTTCTCTTTGTTCTTTTGTTATATAGTCTTCTTTATTATCATCATATTTTTTTATACCATTAATAAATATATCAATGTATGTATCAAATGAATCTATATATACCATTTGTCTAATATCTTCATCAGCATCAAATAATACAAATGTATCATCTTCATGAATATATTTTTTAAATATATTATCTAATTTAATATCATCATATGTTAAATAATTCTTAGACTTAGTATGTTTTATTTCTAATGTTTCATTAGTTATTTTATAATTATGATTAGATTTATAATACATTTTAAAAGTATTATTTTTAATTATTAAAAATAATATAATTGGTAATAAAATAATAATTAAAATAATTAATACTACTCTCTTCATATATATAATTATATCATATTTGTAGTATAATTAAATTATGAAAGAGATTGAAGAATTACAAAAAATGATTGATGAAGCCAAAAACATAGTGTTTTTTGGTGGTGCTGGAGTGTCTACAGAGAGTGGTATTAAAGATTTTAGAAGTAAAGATGGTCTTTATAATCAAAAATATAAATATACTCCTGAGATGATGCTTAGTGCTGGTTTTTTCTACTCTAAAACTGAAGAGTTTTATAAGTTTTATAAAGATAAAATGAATTGTTTAGATAAAGAACCTAATATTACTCATAAGTATTTAGCTGATTTAGAAAAGACTGGTAAATTGAAATGTGTTATTACACAAAATATTGATGGATTACATACTAAAGCTGGATCTAAAACTGTTTATGAGATACATGGATCTATTTATAGAAATTATTGTATTAAATGTAATAAGTTTTATGATGCTGAATATGTATTTAATTCTAAAGGAATACCTAAATGTGAATGTGGAGGACTTATTAAACCAGATGTTGTATTATATGGAGAACAATTAGGTGAAGATTTTAATCTTGCGATTAATAGTGTTATGAAAGCAGATTTAATGATAGTTGCTGGTTCTTCTTTATCAGTTTATCCTGCTAGTAGTTTAATACATTATTTTAGAGGAAAGAAATTAGTAATAATTAATTTAGATACTACTGATTATGATAGACTTGCTGATTTAGTTATTAACAAGAAACTTGGAGAAGTATTTTCTAAATTAAAGTGTTAAATAAGAATCTTACAGTATTTTTGATACCTTTTTCAAAAATACTTTTTTTATTTGTATAAATAAGTTCATAATATTCTTCATCATACATAATACGATTCTTACAATCTAGTAATACTTTATAATCATCATATTCAATTAATAAGTAATTAGATTTATCTATCTTACGATTATTTAATGTATTATATAGAGTACTATTCTTATAATAGTTTATTTTTTTAATTTCTTTTTTATTTAAATGAATTCTATTTTCACCAAAGTTAACAAATAATTGATGTAGTTTAGATTTCTTTTCTATTATTCCTAATTCAAATGGTTTTTCTTTTATTTCTTTTCCTGTTGTTATATTGTAGGTTCTAGTTATTTTCTTTTTATTTTTTACCTCTTCTATCATAATGATAGTTTCTGGTTTTTTACCTTCATAGTATTCTCCTACGAATACATCTTTGTATACTACTACAAAATTAATTATGTCTTCTAACATAAAACACCTCCTATATAGAAAAATAAAAAGACTGAATCATTTATTTCAGTCTTTTATTTCCCTTTCAAAAATTTGATTCGAATTATATCATATGAATATGCCTAATTGACTAATAATTTTTAAAAAGTTGTCTTAGTTTACACAAATTGTACACATTTTTTAATAAAAATGTTGATAACTTGTTAAAAAAGTCAAGATAATTATTAGTTCTTGACATTTTTTTGTTTAGCTGGAAGTATTTCAAATAGTATACATTTACCATCTCTTAGTCTACTATTTCCTGTCTTACATACATTTCCATCTACATATTTAGTTGTTTCTTTATTTGAATAACATAAGTTATCATTATTAAGAGTATATCCTTTACTACATGTTTGTACTTTAACTGGTTTATTTTCATCTGTAGTAATACATTTATTTTTCTTTAAAGTTCCTTTTTCGCAATAATAAGTATAATCATATTTCTTCTTTTCATAACATTTTCTATCATCAGATAGTTTCTTTAGTTCTCCATTAGGACATCTTAGTTCTCCTTCATATCCAGATTTAGTACTTGTATCATAACAATATCCATCTATCTTTTTATCATTACCTAAACATTTACCATTTATTGTATTCTTTCTTCCTAAGCATCTTCCATTATAGAATAAGTCTGTACTTGGTGTTATTCTACAATATTCAACTGCATCTCCGATATATTCATCTTTAATACATTTTTTATATTTTTCATCATAAGTTCCATCTTCACATTTTATTTTAGCATCTTCTACTTTTTCACCAAAACATGTACCATTAACTAATTCTTGTCCTCCTGTACAACCTAATTCTTCAGTTGGTGATTCTACTCTATAACATTTTTTATTTTTTTCTCCAAAACCTTCAGGGCATACTTTTCCAATGGTAGCATCTTCTGTACCTATTTCTTTAATACAGAATTCTCCTTCATTTGTATATCCTTTATCACAGTAAAAATTACTATTTTTAATTTGATTTAATTCATCTATAGATCTATCTTTAAATTCTTCTATAGTAGCATTTTCTATATCTTTAATTACTTCTTCTAAGAATAAGTATTTTGTTTCTGTTAGATTTAATGCTTCAGCAGCATCTCTTTTATCACTTAGTTCCATATATATTATTTCAGGAACTATATTTTTTTCACTAATAGATGTTTTAACATCTTCTTCTATTTCTTCTCTAGTTATTTTACCTCTTACATTTAATAATATAGATACATTTTCTCCTATATATTTTTTATCTATCATATTATCTATAATAGATGCAAATACTTCTTTAAATGATTTATTTCTAAAATTATTATTTACTACTTTTTCTGCTTCATTATTTAATGGTTTAACATCCACTACTTTATTATTTTTATTTAAACTTATTGTTAAACTAGGATTAATATCTATTGTTATTATAGAAGTTACTCTATCTTCTAAAGTGATATTAATACCATCAGGATTATTTCTAAAAGTTTCCAATGTTAAAAATAATCCTATTAGTAGGGTTACAAACAAAACTAAAATAATAAAATTTCTTTTATTCATATAATCACTACTTTACTATATATCAAAAAGTATCTGTTATCAGATACTATTTTTTCTTTTTATTTGGATTAATATATACATATCCTACTGAATAATGATGTATATTATTTATACAATATCTTTCTTCATAGAATACAAAATCTCTTAATAATGGACTTTCATTAGTACCAGCTGTTTGATAAATAGCTGTATTAATTTCACTTGTTGAAGCAAGAGCATTTGTTTCTTTTCTTAACCATTTTATATCAAAAGATTGCATATCTATTAATAATTTACTTCTATTTAATAATTCAAATTTTTTACCATTTTTTTCATATATATTTCTATCATCATCTATATAAAGTGTTTTAGATTTTCTTAAATGAGAAACACATTCAGCAAAATCTTTGCATACTTTTATAGAATTAATTACATATTTAGGTTTAGATAATAAGTGTAATATTTCACTATCTAGTGGAATACTACTAACTGTTAATTTTCCATTTTCTAATAAATAATAAAATGAATTGAAACTTGTTGGTCTCATATCTACTATTTCATGATCTTTTACTGTTACTAAAGTTGATAATTTAGCAGAGTAATCTTCATCATAATAATCTAGTAGAAATAATGGTAAATCTTCTATTTTTGTAATACCAAGTGGTATTATACTATGAACCTTTCCATCAAATATTTTATTATCTTCTCTAACAGAATATCTTAACTTTGTCATATGCTTCCCTCTTTACCTTATTATTAGTTTTATTATATCAATTTTTCATATAAAAAAAAATAGTTAAGTTTTTACTTAACTATTTTATTTACTTTTTTTATGAGCAGGAACTTGTTGTGTTATACAATGTATATTTCCTCCTCCTAATAAGATTTCCCTAGCATAGATAGGTACTACTTTTCTATCAGGATATAATTTTTGAAGTGTTTCAATGGCTTTTTTATCCATAGGATCTTTAAATACTGGTAATGCAATGAAACCATTTCCAGTTAAATAATTAACATATGAAGCAGCCATTCTATCACCTGGATTACGAGGAAGAGTTCCTTCTACATAATCAATTCCACCACTTTCTGCTTTTGTAATATATTGTGGTTTTGGACAATATAATTTATGTATTTCAAGTTTACGACCTTTAGCATCTTTAACACTACTTAAATATGCATAGTCTTCTCTACTAATAGCATATTGTGGATCTTTTTTATCATCTGACCAAGCAAGAACTACTACACCTGGTTTAACAAAATTACAAATATTATCTACATGACCATTAGTATCTACATCATTATATAATCCTTTTGGAATCCATAATACTTTTTCAACATTAAGATAATCTCTTAATATTTTTTCAATTTGTTTTTTACTAAGATTTGGATTTCTACCTGGTGATAATAGAGTTTCCTCTGTTACCATACAAGTACCTTCTCCATCTACATGAAATGAACCACCTTCACAAACAAAATCTCTTATTTGATAATAATCAACTGATTCAATTTCACTCATCTTTTGACCAATACATTCATCAAAATCCCATGGGAAATAAATTCCATCATAGAATCCACCATAGGCATTAAATCCCCAGTCAATTCCCCTCATTTCACCATTTTTATTAACAACGAATGTAGCACCAGTATCTCTTGCCCAAGAGTCATTGTTAGATAGTTCAATTACTCTAACATTATCTGGTAACATGTTTCTAGCATTAGCATATTGTTCACGATTGACAAGCATAGTCATATTTTCGTATTTAGCTATTGTAGTGGCTACTTTAACAAATACTTCTTGAGCTGGTTTAGCACCATTTCTCCAGTTATCTGTTCTTTGTGGCCATAACATGTATACGCCTTCTTGTGGCTCAAATTCACCAGGCATTCTAAATCCGTCTTGTTTTGGTGTTGAGTCTTTTATTCTTCTCATTATTTATCCCTTTCTATTTTTTCTTTTTAGTTTTTTTATTACTAAAGAATACATTAGCAATTCCTACTAGAGCACATCCAGCAGACAAGCTAATCCAAACAACTTGTAATTCTGCATTAACAAATATTAGACAAGCAAATACGATTGCTAAACAGATTGAAATAATACTTGTTGTTTTACTTGGACCAATCTTAGCTATTAAGATTTCTTCAATAGCAAATGAAGCAATAACTCCAACATATAATGCTATATTATCTAAAATATATTCATATGTGAAACCACCAAATAATGTGAATAGAATTCCTGCTACTAATATTACAAATGGAATAATAGCAGCTACTGTAGCCATTCCACCTTTAGCTGGTAAACTGTATGGTCTGTTAGTATTAGGTTCTGTTTTTCTTAACTTAATAAATGCTAAGAACATTGGTGCATAACTAATTAATAATGTTATCCAACTTAAACAGAAGAATAGACTGAAGTTAGAACTTGCATCTTCTGACATATAATTACCAACTACTATTCCACCTATACAAATTATTGTTGCTACTATACCATTGATAACAGCAGCTTTTGCTGGTACACCTTCTTTGTTAGTTTCACTAAACATTTTTGGCATACTTCCATCATCAGCAGCATATTTAGCTACTTCATTAACACCAAATGACCATGATGCAATATTTGCAATAAATGTATAAATAAACATAAATCCTGCAACTATTACAAGTACATGTACTACTCCGCTAGAAAGTCCAGCAGCGCCAAATAATGCATTTAATACATCTACAACTATTTCAGCACCAGCACCAATCCATTCATCATTAGCTTCTAAAGCAATGTTGAATCCTGTAGCTGGTAAAATGTAGAATAAAGCCATTAATAATCCACCAAAGATTAAAGCTTTTGGAATTTGTTTCTTTGGTTGATCCATATCATCTACCCAAGTTCCTACTACTTCAAATCCCATGAAGTTAAATAAGATAATTGAAATAAATGATAAATCATCTAGGTTAAATGAAGGGAATAAATCTTTAGCACTTTCGATTGGGTTAGCACTTTGTCCAGTTTTCATGAACACATAAATACCTAATAAACCAATTCCAAGTAGTAATGCAATTTTAAATGCAGTACCAGTATTTACTACTCCTTTACTTTCACCTATTCTCTTTGTACTTAGGAATGTTACTAACCAAATATAAGCTATTTGAATTCCTAATAATACCCAAATGCTTAGATTAAGACCAAACATTCCAGCGAAGATATCAGTCACAGCTACTGCTAGTGATGAAATCCATAATGGGAAGTTAATCCAATAGTTCCAAGCAACACGTCCAGCCCATTTAGGACCAAAAGCACGTTTTACCCAGTCATACATACCACCTTCACTTGGATAAGTTGTTCCAAGTTCAGCAGTAATCATACCATATGGTAAGCAGAATCCTATAAGTAATAGAATCCACCAGAAATATTGTGTATTTCCAATAGCTGCAGTAGGCATAACAGATTCACAAACTAATGTAAGGCAAACTGTTCCCAATATGGCATCAAACAATCTAAATTTTTTCTTTTTCTTTTCCATCTTTTCCTACCTATTTTCTATAATTTTTAAAGTTTCTTCTTCTTTACCCATAAAATATACAAGTAAAGCTCTCATTGCGGTTAATCTATTCTCTGCTTCATCAAATACAATAGAGTATTTTGAATCCATTACTTCATCAGTAACTTCTTCACCCCTTGTAGCTGGAAGACAGTGCATAAATTTAACATCTGGACTAGCTTTTTTAATCTTTCTCATATCAACTTGATATTTAGGATAGAATATTTTCATTCTTTCTTCTACAGGTGTTTCATTTTCATATAAACCATACCAAACATCTGTATAAATGAAGTCAGCATCTTTTAATGCTTCATCTTCATCCTCAGTAATTAAGAAAGTTCCACCAGATTTTTCACAATTTTTTCTACATATTTCTTGGAAGTGTTCATTTAATTGGAAACCTTTAGGTCCATATTGAACAAAGTGTCCTCCTAAATGTGTAGTTAGCATACCAAGACTTGCACATACTTGAGTTGCATCACCAAAGAAAACAATTTTTAAATCTTCAAATTTCTTTCCTTTTGGCATATGTTCATAAATAGTAATTAAATCTCCTAATTCTTGAGTAGGATGGTTATAATCACTCATACCATTAAGTACAGGTACTCCAGCATGTTCAGCAAGTAGTTGGATTGATTTATGTTCAATAACTCTTGCCATTATTATATCTGTAAGTCTTCCTAATACTTTAGCAGTATCATATAAACTTTCATGTTGACCTAATTGGATTTGACCTGGTGCTAAATATTCAGCATGTCCACCTAATTGTGTCATAGCAGTTTCAAATGAAACTCTAGTACGTGTAGATTTCTGTTCAAAAATCATACCCAATGTTTTATGATGTAATACATCTAAGTAATTACCAGCTTTTAAGTATTTTTTGATTTTAATACCTAAATTCTTTAATCTAAGTATTTCCTCTTTACTAAAATCTTGAGTATCTATGTAATTCTTCTTCAACAGTTCACCTCCTTCCATATTATCTATTCTATATATAATTATAAATCACTATTAATCATATTTCCACTATTTTATTTCAGCCCATATCTTATCATAATTAGATATATTACTACCTATATTTTTAACATATGAACCATTTCTTAATATATTTAATAATTCATTTCTACTTAAATTAGAATTCTTTAGTGTAGTATTAATATATGGATATTCATCAGTTATTTTTTTATTAACTTCATCTCTTAATAAATAATCTATAAATTTATAAACATTTTCTTTATTCTTAGCACCTTTTACAATAGCATAATTATCTAAACTAATCGCAAATCCATCTTTAGGATATATTATTTCTATATTTTCATTATAATCTTTTGCTATTAATGCTTCTGCATTCCATATAACTCCTAAATCTACTTCATTAGTTATTAAAAATGTTTTAGGACTATCACTATCATAAGCTTTAATATTTTTATTAAGTTTTAACAACCATTCTTTCGCATCTTTAAGTCTATTTTCTTTTACTTCATTCATATCATATCCATTAGCTTGAAGGGCCATACCTATGATTATTCTTTGATCATCTATTAAAACTATATTATTTTTATATTTTTCATTTAATAAATCATTATAACTTTTTATATCATCTTTTATATGATCTCTATTTACCGCTATAACAGCTGTTGCTGCTAGAAATGGTATTGAATATTCATTATTTTTATCAAACTCTTGTGATAAGAATAATGAATTAATTTTATTAAAGTTTTTAAGTTTTGATTTATCAAATTTATCTAACATATTCTTACTTATCATTAGTTCTATCATATAATCACTAGGAAATATTAAATCATACATTCCTTCTTTAGAAGAACTAATCTTAGCAAGTAATTCTTCATTAGAAGAATATGTTCCATAATTAACTTTAATATTTGTTTCTTTTTCAAAATCGCTTATTACTTCATATGGTATATATGAAGACCAATTAAGTACATTAATAACTTCTTGTGATTTATCTTTATTACAACTAGTTAGAAGTATCAATGCTATAAATATAATTAATACTTTTTTCATGATGCCCCCTTCTTTATCTTTCTACTTTGAATTACTGTTATAGATATTAATATAGTAAATGTAACTAATACCATTATTGTACTTAAAGCATTAACATCTGGAGTAATACCTGTCTTAATCATTGAATAAATATATAGTGGTAATGTATTACTTCCAGGACCACTTGTAAAATAACTAATTACTACATCATCAAGTGATAATGTGAATGCTAGAGTTGCTCCACTTATTATTCCAGGCATTATAGTTGGTAAAATAATATCTTTAAATATACTATAATTACTTGCTCCTAGATCTTGAGCAGCTTCTTCATATACACTTATTTCACTAGTAAGTGTTGTTCTAACACTTACTATTACAAAAGGTACTGAGAATGCTATATGAGATAAAATGATAGAAAATATACCCAAATCTAGTCTCATGAGTGTATAAACTGACAATAATGATATACCAAGTACTATTTCAGGTATTACTATAGGTACATAAATTAAACTATTAATAGTACCTTTAAATGGAAAATTATATTTAAATAATCCATATGCAGATATAGTACCTAGTATAGTAGATACTACTGTACTTATTACTGCTACAAACAATGTATTTTTAAAAGCATCTATTAAATCAGTATTATCAAATAAATTCTTATACCAATCAAAAGTAAAACCTTCAAATAAAATATTCATAGAAGATTTATTAAATGAATATACTATTAGTACTATTATTGGTAAATATAAGAAAGCAAATACTAGTATAACAAATAAATTTTTAGTAAACTTTTTTCTTTTCATTAAAAGCCTCCTAAATCATCCATCTTACCACCAAGCTTCTTATATATCTTAACTAGTACAAATGTAATAATTATTAAGAATATTGATATAGCTGCTCCAAAAGGCCAATTTCTAGCAGTTAAGAATTGATTTTTGATTAAGTTACCAATAATCATAATCTTTCCTCCACCAAGAATATCTGTTATAAAGAAATAACCAATAGCTGGTATAAATACCATTAACGATCCGTTAAATACACCAGATATTGTTTGAGGAACAATAATATTTTTAAATATTTGCCATTTACTTGCTCCTAAATCTTCAGCAGCTTCTATAATATCATTATCTATTTCAAAAACACTTGAACAAACAGGTAAAAGCATAAATGGTATTAAAGTATATACCATTCCTATAACTATTCCTATCCTATTATACATAAGACTTAAAGGAGTATTAATAATACCTGTTCCTATTAAAGCACTATTAATAATTCCATTCTTTCTAAGTAATATAATCCATCCATAAGTTCTAATAAGTGAGTTAGTTAAAAAAGGTATCATAATTAACTTAGTAGATAAATTTTTAATTGATTTACTTCTAGTTCTTAATATTAAAGCAAATGGATAAGATATTAATATACATATAAATGTTGCTAATAAACCAATTAAAGCAGATTTAATAAATATCATTAAGTATGTTTTATCAAAAACATTTAAATAATTACTTAAAGTTAATTCATATATTATTCCACCATAAGAATCACTTTTAGTGAAACTTAAAAATAGTATATATATAAAAGGTAATACAATAAGCATTACTGTATATACTATAATTGGTAATGTAAAAATAACTTTAAATAAATTATTTTTTTTCATATCTATTTCCTTAAAGGTATAATATGCTTTGGATCAAAAGCTATATATACTTCACTATTATATTCATATTTTTCTTCATCTATAATTGATACTTTAATATCTTTTTTACCAGGTATATCTAATAATAAACTAGTAGAATCTCCATTATAAGTAGTATCAATAATTATTCCTTCTATACAATCATTAATCTTTCTTTTAAATACTTTAACATCTTCAGGTCTAATTACTATCTTAATCTTTTCACCTTTTTCAAACTCTTCAGAAGTGTTAATATCTTGTTCATATCCTTCTAATAAAGATACTCTAATACCATCACTATTACTTTTAATAACAGTTGCATCTAATATATTAGCATCCCCTATAAAATCAGCTACAAATACTTTTTTAGGATTTTTATATATTTCTTGTGGAGTACCTATTTGTTCAATATTACCCTTATTTATAATTACTATTCTATCACTCATACTAAGAGCTTCTTCTTGATTATGAGTAACATATATAAATGTGATACCAAGTTTCTTTTGAATTCTTTTTAATTCAACTTGCATACTCTTTTTAAGTTTTAAATCTAAAGAACATAATGATTCATCAAGTAACAATACTTTAGGATTCATTATTACTCCTCTAGCTATAGCTACTCTTTGTTGTTGTCCTCCACTTAATTCATGAGGATATCTATCTTCAAATCCTTCTAATTTAACAAGTTTTATTATATTCAAAAACTTCTTCTCTATTTCATCTTTAGGAAGTTTCTTCATTCTTAAACCAAAAGTAATATTTTCTTTTACAATCATTTTAGGAAACAATGCAAAATTTTGAAAAATAGTATTTACTTCTCTCTTAGTAGGATCAACATTAGTTACGTCAACATTATCAATAAATACTTTTCCTTTAGTTACTTCTTCTAAACCAGAAATCATTCTAAGTACTGTTGTTTTACCACAACCAGAAGAACCTAAAAAAGTAATAAATTCTCCTTCATAAATATCAAGAGTCATATTAGTAATAACAGTTGTAGATCCAAAACTCTTACTAACATTTTCTAATCTTACAATAACATTATTTTCCATATTACATTCCCTATTATAATTTATTATATCACAATGAATAAAAAAACTAAACATTTAGTTTAGTTTTTATATTCCTTCCATTTAACATTTTCTTTATTATTAAATACTCTTATATATGCTTCAACTTCTTCTTTAGATACCCTTTTACCATTTAATTCATATTCATTTTCCATACTATCAAAATGAGCTAAATCATATATTTCATATTCTCCATCTTTAAATCTCATCTTACTATAATATGCATTTAATGCTCCACCACTACCTAAGAAAGTACCATCTACTTTTATATCTTCAAGTTCTCTATAATTTACTTTATATCCATATATTTTTTCAGTTTCTTGATCATATCTAAGTATTACATATAAACCATAAGTACTTTTATCTAATGCCACCAATTCATTTATTTCATCATTATCAAAATCAACATAAACATACTTATCTATATTAGTAGTTTCTTCCTCAGTAACATTAATATCTTTAAATAATACAGTTGCATTCTCTAAAGATATTTCTCTTTTACTTTCCATAGCTTCAAATAATATCTTATCTGTATCCAATATTTTTTCTTCTCCTTCTTTATTAAATAAAGAACAAGATATAGTTAATAACAAAATACTAACAATTACAAATACTTTCTTAATCATTATTTCAACAACTCCTTAGATAAATCTTTATAAAACTTTTCAACATCATCTATATCATTATTTAAATCAACTTCTTCATATCCTCTCTTAACTATTTCTTTAACAACTTTTAATCTATTATTTAAAATATCAACAGATTTAATCCATTTATACTTTCTTATTTTTTCTAAATACTTTTGAAAACTTTCTGATTCAAGTTTCTTCTTATCTAACTTTTTATTTAACCTATTAAAATCATATTCATATAATATATAAGAATTCTTTGTTTCATATGAATAACTATAATTATTAATATTTCTTTCTTCAGCTGAATATCTTATTTCTCTAGATTCCATTTCTTGATAATCATAATATGTCATTCTACATTCATATTTATAAATATAATATCTTTCTTTATAATGATATCTTTTATTATTTAATCTACCAAAAAATCTTCTATTATGTTTACCATTTTTATATTGAACAATTATATTTTCTATATCAGTTCTACCATATTTATTAGATAACTTTTCTTGTTTATTTTTCATAGATTTATTACTTCTAAATTCAGTATAAATAATACCTAATATAGCTAACAAACCAAATACTAATAAACCTATTTTAGTAATATTTTCACTTAATCCAGTAACTGAATTACTATTCAAAATAGAAGATCCTATACTAACAATAACTAATAAAATTACTATTATAAATGGTAATAATACTAAATCACTTTGTTGTTTATTAAAAGGTTTATTTTTTCTAGATAATAATACTCTAAAATATTCTTCTCTTTTAGGATTCTTTTCCATTAAATCATAAATATCTTTTCCATTATTCTTTTTCATAACAGCATCACTTATAATAATTATATATTTATCAATGTATTAAAAACAATAACAAATATATTATTTTACATTTATTATATGATTTGATACAATTTATTTGTATGAAAAAAGTGAGGTATATTATGGAAGAAGAAAAAAAATTAAATAATGTTAAGCTTATATTGGTAGTTATAGTTTTAATATCTGTTATACTTTATATTGTTTTAAATAATTTAGAAAATAATAATGAAACTAATACAAGTAGTGAAGTAGATAATACAAATATAGTAGATGATAGTGCAGTTCCAAGTGTTGGTGCTCCTATTGCAATAAATGTAACAAATGAAACATCACATGGTGCAACTAATATAACTAAACATGAAGATACTACTTCAAGAACAGACATTCAAAGATATGAAGAAACTACAATTGAAAAAAATGTTCCAATAGAAAAAAATCAATCTATAATAGAATATAATGTAATAAAATAATAATATTAAAACTCTGGTTAATAAAACCAGAGTTTTTTATTTCATTTTTTTAAATTATAAAGATCTACTCTTTCCATATTTTTCTATTAATGCATCTTTAGTAGTACCATAATCCTTACTTAATAAATTTTCTAACTCTTCACTACTAAATACTTCTTGTATTTGATTATAATCACTTTCAGTAAGATCATTAAATCTCCATCTCATAAGTGATAAACCTTTTTCATTATCTAATAAATAATATTTATTTGATTTTTTTATACTACCATCTTTATTAGTAGTAGAAACATAATCAATAGCTTTAATTAATCCCATTCTATCTATAAAATGTTCATTCTTATTTTCAACAAATCTTCTATTTAATGGTATTAAAACAAACTTATCATTTCCTAATAATATATTTTCTTTATTAGTATCAATTGGTATATATTCACAATTAGTTTGCATTATTCTCATTTCTATACCATTATTATCACATAAACTTCTAGTATTATAAGAATACTCTTTAAACTCATGAGCTTGTTCATTTAATATAGATTCTCTTCTCTCTTCAGAAATATCAAATCCTAATTCATTATTCCAAGCTTGTCCATGCTTAACAACTAATCTTACATTAGTATTACTTTTAATCTTAAAATTTTCAAAAGTTCTAGCATTACTATCTAAAGTATATTCTTTATGTAGATTATCTAAAGTAATAACATAATCATATTTAACTTGTTTATCTCTACAACTTACATTATATATTACTTTTCCATTTTCTTCTTTTTTATTTACATCATACTCTCCGTTTTCTGGGAATGGATATATTTCATGTAAAAATTTTTGAAATACAATCGCATCAGGAATACCCATATTTTGTAATTGAGCACATAACTCATTTTTAAACTCTTTCTTAATCATAATTGCTTCACCTATTGTAATCATTTTACAATTTTTTTATTTATAAGTCAAATATCTATCACAGATTGTATTTTCTTCAAATATGTGCTATTATGTAGTTTCTTGAGGTGAGAAATATGAAAATACTTAATTATTTATTAGCATTTGATTATAGTAAATATTTAATAATAATTGGAAGATCTTTAATAGTTTATACATTCTTTAAATTCTTAAATTATATTATAGTTTTAATATCTACAAGGTGGATAAATAGAAGTAAAACAAGATTTATGTTTCATCAAGGTGTTGATATTATAATGAATATTTTCTGTGTTATTATTATCTTTTTAATATGGTATCCATATTTAAAAAATATAATGACAGTTATATCTTTTATATCTGCTGGTATTACAATAGCAATAAGAGATATAATTCTTAATTTATTTGCTGGAATATATATAAAAACTAAAAAACCTTTTAAATTAGAAGATAGAATTAGTATTGATGGTGTAACTGGAGATGTTATATTAATTAATAATTTATCATTTAAAGTATTAGAAGTATCTGATAAAAATAATGGAGAACAAAGTAGTGGTTTAATAATTAATATACCAAACTCATATATATTTTCTCATACATTAAAGAATTATAATTTAGCTTTTAAATATGTATGGGATGAAGTAACTATAAGAATAAAAATAGATTCAAATTTAGAAAAAAATAAAAAAGAAATATTAGAAATAATTAATTCAAACGAAACAGTAATAGAAATACCTAAAAAAATGAAAAAAGAATTAAAACAAGCAACTGTTGATTATAGAATTTATTATAATCATTTAGATCCAATAATATATACAAAAGTAAATGAAAACTATATAGAACTTAATTTAAGATTTTTAACTCATCCTAAAAAAACAAGAATAATAGAGGATTATCTATGGACTAATATATTAAAAAAATATAAACAAAAGAAAATAGATTTATTTATAAATTAAAAAAGAATATTTTAAAATATTCTTTTTAATTTCCTAATAATTCACTTGTACTTATTTCTACTAGTGGTCTTACTACTCTTCCTGCACTACTTGCTGCATTTACTGCATTAAATCTATTCTGTGTTGGATCATTATTAGGATCTTTTTGTGCTATCATAATAGATCCATATCTAGCTGTTCCTAACCAGAATGTTTGATTATATAATGCTGCTGAATCAATTTGTTCAAATGCTTGTGCTTCAGTATAAGTCATAAGTCTTGCTGATGCTGTTGTATATCCTGCATTTTTCAATGTTTGTTCAAATAATTCAACATTATTATAGAATAATGTATTTGTATCATATACTTCTCTATATTCATATCCTTGTCCTGGATAATTTGAAGTAAATCCACTTGCACTATACCAATATGGATATGTTTTTTCTTCATTTGGAACTTCTGGATCAAAATAATTATACTCAGTTGTAAATGCATAATTAGCAGAATTTTCTATACCTTCTTTTTTAAGTAATTTTGTTGTTGTAGAATCAGTACTTACAACATAGAATTCAACATTTGCGTAATTTACTGTTTCTCCTGGTTCTAAAACATTTGCTACTGGTCCTACTGGATTAGTAGCATTTTCTTCTCCAGTTGCTTGTACATATTTAATACTCATACTAAATGTTAAAGTTTGAGCAGTATCAGGTAATTCATTAGGATTAAGATTTGTACTATATGTTATTTTTACCTTACACTTTTCTCTATGTCCTGCTTCTAAAGTATGATTTGCTATTATAGGACTATTATCTACATATGTAACATTATATTCTAGATATTTAGGTAAATTATTATTTATAACTACATTATTCATCTTAGATACTATTTCTTCTATAGCTGCATCTATAGTACCATCATTAACTATATCAACAGTAAATTCATAAAAATCTCCTGGTTCAGTTAATGATATTGTATATGAAATTTGTTTATTATCTAATGGATTAATTGTTGCATTTGTTTCTAATAGTGATTCATTTACATATACACTTTCATTAGCAATAGTAATATTATCAAAATGAACACTAAAACTTAAACTATTTATATTTGCTATACCATTAATACTTAATGTACTATTTAAAGCTGCATAACCAATTACCAATAGTAATAATATTGAAAAAACAATAGCAATTTTATACTGTTTATTCTTCATATTCTTTCCTACCTTATACATTATAATTATATCATTTAAAATACTTTTAATGCAATAAAAAACTTCTATTGCTAGAAGTTATTTATTAATCATCATCATAATGATAATCATCTTCCTCTAATTCTTCCTCTTCAAAATTAAAATCTTCTTGTTCTTCTTTATCTATAAATTCCTTTTTTAATTTATCTTCTTCATCTTCTTTTTTATCATTTCCAAATAATATATCTAATATAGATACATTATTATTTTTATTATCTTTCATATAATCTCCTATTACTTTAATGAATCTTTATTAAAGAATTCAGGTAAAGGATATGATAATCTATCAGTTCTATCTTCATCTACTATATATAAATCAACACCAAATCTATTATTAGGTGTTTTATTAGATACTTCTTCTAAAAAAGCATATACATCTTTTTTATTATTACTATCTATATAAATATAATCATTACAATAACCATAATCACTACATCTTTCATGCATAGTAATATTAGTATTATGTTCTTTATTATATTCTTTCATGTAATATGGAATAGATAATTTAGTCCAATCACTTATAACGTCATAATATGGAATACCAGTAGAACTGATATGTCTATAAGAATAATGATATGTTAAATCATTATATTTTGGTAATTTAACTTTAAACTCATAATACTTTTCAACACCATATTGATTTTTCTCTTTTACTAATCTAACACCCACTATTCTAAAATGATCAAAACGTTCATTTAATTCTTTTCTCACTTCATTATAATTATGAGTAAAAATCATGCCTTTAAACCCAAATATTATAGTTATTATAAATAATACTATAGCTATAATATTATTCTTATCTTTAATATTGTTCTTCTTTTTCTTTTTATTATAATCTTCAATAGCAAATATTAAAAAAGTGAATATCAATGAGTAAATCACTAACACACCTATCCAACATAATAATGGTGGTAAAAATCCAGATAATAAACATAACACCATAAATAATATTGCAATTTTAATATGTTTCATAATAATCTCCTTATCATTATATATGATTATTATAACATAAAAAAAGCATATACCATAAATATATGCTTTTTAATAATTATTGATTAAATATTGTTTTTTTAGGATCAGAATCTACATAAGTTCTTTTATCATTTCTTAGTATATTAGTTACACTAATATTTGGTGCTTTCATAGTTTTATGTTGCTTTTTATATTCAAAAAATGTATCCCAATCCATTTTTATTATTTCTTTTGGTTGATATGTTTCATCAATTTCAACAATAATTAAATAATCGAATATTCTATTTTCTTTATTGGTTACTCCATAAAAAACACTTGTTGTACTCGTAGAAATAGTTTTAATAGCATATTTTTCACCATTACATGTAGCATCGAAACTTTTATTAGAAGGTGATTCTAGAACAAACTTCTTTTTATACCTATTTTCAAAATATATTTTAGCATAATGTTCTCCTAAATCTCCCGTAATATTCTTTGATCTTATAATTTTCCTTTTTCTTAAATTTTTAACGCTTCTAGAATATGCTTTTATTAATTTCAATTCATTTACATTATCTTCTTTTTCCATATGTTAGCTCCTTATGCAGTTAATAAATTAATTAACGATTCATAACTATCTACTACATCATATTTTACTTCATCATTACTGATACATTTAAAATGCTTTTTAGCACATTCTATTTTAGCTAGTTCAGCACCTTTTAATTGTAATGATGACATATCACCTTTAGTCTCTGCTATAAAGTACACATATTTAAATGATTTATTATCAAAAACAATTGCCCAGTCTGGATTATAATTTCCTACTGGAGTTGGAATCTTAAAATCATTTGGTAGCTTAGCATATACTGTTACTTCACCATTTTCTAACTTTTCAGCAAATTTTCTTTCTGTTTCTGAATCATAAACTACATAATCATAAATATGCTTCTTAACATTTTCGATAGCATTAACATTTAGTTCAGCTTTAATATTATTCATTGTAAATATATCTGCAGAATAACGTTTGTCTGTTTTATGGTAAGTGATACCTTCTATTACACATGAAGCCTTCTCATCATTAATTATATTGGCTACTTTTCTGATAAACTCTTCTGGATTGTATTGATATAGATTAAATTTTTGAGAATTAATCTTGGATAAAATAGTAATTATTGTATTACGAGTTAATCCTGTATCTCTGGTTAATTCACCTATTAAATCATATTCTACCTGAGATGGTGAAAAGCCTTCTACAACCTCAGTGGTTGTTTTACCTGCTGTTAATGTTTTATGCTCTTTCAATTTTTCAGCTGTCATAGAATCTGTTTGACCACCATGAGTTATTCTCACTGACATTTTCGGAACATTCAATTTAGAATCTATTGCCATAACTGAATTTTTTATAAGTTCATTACTATCGAAATCAACTTCATATAATGTTTGAATATTAATCTTATTCCATAACTCTTGAAATTCTTTTTTATTGAAATTATCATTAGGAATTAGATTTTTGATATTATCTTTTCTTGCATTAGTTGTTGGTTTATAGTGATCAGTATCATAAATACTTGAAATCATTCTAATAATATCTTCTTTAAACATATTAAATGGTTCATCAAGTTCAACCTCTTGTTTATCTCTATCTTCAATAAAATGATCTGTTATTTTTTGTGTTGTATTATCCAAGTATCCTCTTTTAATTAAGTCACTCATAAAATTAAATGCATGATTTTGATCTCTAAAAACTAATGAATTTTCTTCTTTATCATATACTTGTTTTTCTAATAGCCACTCCATTGTTAATTTGGCTGGTCTTGTAGATAAAGATTGAACCATCTCTGTTTGTAATGCTTCAGCAAACTTTTCATATGATTCTGAAGCAATAACAGTTAGATTGTTAATTAAGTGAAAATCGTCTTCTAAAACTGATAAATCCATTCTATCTCCATCTTTATTAACACAAATACGAAGACCTCTTCCAATTTCTTGTCTTTTACTTATTTCAGAATTACTATGTTTTAAAGTACATATTTGAAATATATTAGGATTATCCCATCCTTCTCTTAAAGCTGAATGTGAAAAAATAAATCTAACAGGTTCATCAAAAGACAATAATCCTTCCTTATCTTTCATAATCAAATCAAAAGCATCTTGATCACTACTATAATATTCGCCATCAGTTTCTTTCTTAATTTCTTTTTCATTATCTATAAGCAAATAGTTTCCATCACTGTCTGTTTTCTTTTTATCAATTGAAAAGTATCCTGCATGAATATCTTTTGAATCAAATCCTTTTAAATAATTTGAATAAGCATCATCTTCAAATAATGTAATATAGTCAGCTGATGCTTTTCGATATTCTTCTTCAAACATCTTTGCATACTCACCCTTGCATGCATTTCCATCTTCATAATATTTATATTTAGCAACTTCATCAATGAAGAATAATGATAATACTTTTATTCCTTTTTTAAATAATTCTTTTTCCTTCTCTAAATGAGATTTAATTGTTTCTCTAATTTGGATACGAGAAATATATTCTTGTTCTACATTACCAACTGCTTGCCCAACTTGAATTATTTTACCATTAGTAAAACATACTTTATCATAATCTTCATATCTACAATCTATCTCAGTTACTTTGTATCCATCATATTCTTGAAGGCCACCAGATTTAGTTTTTAAATCATCTCCAGCTTTTATTTTCATTAATTTTCTAGTTACACCAGTTGATGTTTTAACTTCAATTTCTAAATTTGCGATTGGATCATGTTTAGAACTTATATCAACACTATCAAGAAATAAATAAGCATCTTCTGATTTATCATGTAATACTTCAATTCCTTTTACATCAATTTTTTTAACTAATTTTTGATTATAAGCATCAATTGCATCCAATCTATATAATTTATTATATTCTTTATCTTTTTTATGTGTTGCTGAATATCTTATTTTAAATAATGGATTAAATTCCTTAAATAATTCTTCAGTGGCAGCTCCAAATTTTTGGGGCTCATCAATTATTAATATTGGATGAACAGCTTTAATTACATCAATTGGTCTTCTTGATTGTAGTTCATCTAATTCTTCATATATTTTTCTATTTCCAGAACTTTTAGCAGCAAAAGCTTGATAATTAATTATCATTACTTGAATAGAATTATCTGACGCAAATGTATTAATATTTGCAATATTAGAACTATTAGATGAATTATAAATAAAATATCTTATCTTTTTACCATACTTTTCTTGAAAGAAATCTTGAGTAATTTCAAAAGATTTTTGAACTCCTTCACGAATAGCTATTGATGGAACCATTACAACATATTTACTCCATCCATATTCTTTATTTAATTCGTACATGGTTTTAATGTAAGTAAATGTTTTCCCTGTTCCAGTTTCCATTTCGATTGAAAATTCATCTAATGGTTGTCCATCAGTGCAATTTATATCATTATTTCTTTGGATACTTCTGATATTATTTCTTATTTCTCTTTCGAGTAATTCGATAGCTCTATTTCCAAAAGCTATTTCTTCTATTTCTACTTCTTCTTCAAAAATTCCAGTTCCTTCAGTCGTTTTATATCTAGCCATTAAATCTTTCCTATAGCCTTTGGTTTGTCCTCTAAAGACATCAACAACAGCTTGAACTGCATCATCTTGGTATGATTGATTCTTGAACTTTAATTTCATAAATTACACCTCCATTATAGAATACTAATTTCTGTTTCTGGAGAATTCTTCTTAATTCTCTCTTCCAAATTTATTCTATCTTTATCAGTCTTAAATGATACATCTTTAAATACAACTTTTAATGGTTTGCTTTCACATATTTTATCTATTATTTCTATATCTATTTGATCATCAAAACATGCTACTAAAGCATTATCTGATACATAATATACTTTATTATTGTTTATTTGTTTTTCTTCTATTTTAAGATCTAATGTTAAACCTAAATCTAATATTACTTGTGTCAACAAATCTTCAGAAGTCCTATCTTCTTTAATATTAGTCATATAATCAAATAAGTTTTCTTGTCGTATTTCATTTGGTTTATAAAATACATCTTTCATATTTGAAGAATCTACTTTATAAACTCTAAATCCATAATCTATATCT